>Ga0256405_10000117_pt1 | contig 245813 bp, 210 predicted proteins | sample RumenRJG_02DNA_FD_189096 | JGI IMG/M metagenome (GOLD analysis project Ga0256405, IMG submission 189096) | Bovine rumen microbial communities from Lethbridge, Alberta, Canada - RJG_02 | ecosystem: Host-associated > Mammals > Digestive system > Stomach > Rumen | place: Canada: Alberta...
AGAGTTTTAAAGAAAATCTTGAGGTGATCAAGGTTTTCGTAGAAAACTCGAGTTAATAACCTCAGTTAGAAGAATTCTGTATGAAGTTTTGAAGGTACGAAATAAAAAAGTACTTTCTTTTTTATAAAACCTATGGTATAATATCCATTGTGTTTGGCCCGGTGGTTCAGCTGGTTAGAACGCCGCCCTGTCACGGCGGAGGTCGCGGGTTCGAGTCCCGCTCGGGTCGTTAATATGGAAGATTAGCTCAGTTGGGAGAGCATCTGCCTTACAAGCAGAGGGTCACAGGTTCGAGCCCTGTATCTTCCACTTATATAACGAAAGTTATATAAGCCGATGTGGCTCAATTGGCAGAGCAGCTGATTTGTAATCAGCAGGTTATCGGTTCGAGTCCGATCATCGGCTTTCTTCTTTTGTATAAAGAGAATTTAATATGGGTGGTTTCCCGAGTGGCCAAAGGGGACAGACTGTAAATCTGCTGCTTTATGCTTCGGTGGTTCGAATCCACCACCACCCATTTCCTTTATTAGTTAAAGGTTCAATGACGCGGGGTAGAGCAGTCCGGAAGCTCGTCGGGCTCATAACCCGGAGGTCGCAGGTTCAAATCCTGTCCCCGCTATTAAATGCCCAGTTAGCTCAGTTGGTAGAGCAGAGGACTGAAAATCCTCGTGTCTCTGGTTCGATTCCGGAACTGGGCATTAGCTAACAAAGAGATTCCAAATATGGAATCTCTTTTTTTATATCTTTATTTAATTTAAAGCCGTAATCCGCTCAAATAGGAGTTGTTTCCGAGCCCTTTAAGTATTAGGGCTTTATAGTTTTCTTTGCCGATTATGAGGCGATTAAAGCCTTCTAGGATAGCTTTGTATTTTGCGGTTGATTCTTCAATCATTTCAAGGACAGATGTATCATATTTTAATGAGGCATCCCATGGATTAGACCAAGTTTTTTTCTGAAGGTTCAATGCGTCCTTAAAATACGATTTTCCATCATAAGGCACCAGAGGTGATATGAAGGCATGATGAACTGAGAGTTCGTCGATTCTACGTAGAAATGCCTTTTTGCGCTTATATCTGTCGTACATCAGATGTTGTTCTAGTGCCATAAAGTACATTGCACGGCTTATTGAATGTCTGTTTATATAGAATTTTGGATATAAGATTCTAATACAATCATACATGAAACTTGAGATAACATGTCTCTCATGCATAGTCATAGAAATCTTCTTCCAGGGCTTATAATCCAGTGGTGAAATGTGCAAAAAATGTTTGATCAGTGCCTGGTCGATGTCTGTTTCGAGAAAGCTGTGTATGCCGAAATCATAAGTGATTTCGCCAATATGCTTTATATGGTTGGTTCTGAAGTATATATAGGGATGGATTTTGCTGTCTAGGATATAGTGACCAAAGAATCCGGCTATATAAGCATCGATTATAGCTAAATCTCCTGTGTTGTATTTCTGCCTCTCATCTAGCATTGTGCAGAACATTTGGGATACTTTTGTAGTGTGGAGGATATCGCCCGGATTGTTTCTGCCTAATACATGTGCAGGAACATAGTAAAAGAGAAAATCAGGACCCTGATTACCCATTTGAAAACAGGTTTCATGGTGCATGATTTCGTCTTTTAAAGTGCTTTTGATAAGTTCATTTAATGTTATTTTTGCAAAAATTGAATGAGATTTAAATCCAGGCATTTTTTTCTCCTTTTTCTTGTATTATAATCTTATACATACGTTTTAAAAAGAATTATTTAAGGGATGGATTATGAAAACGAGATCGGACGAGAAAAACAGAATAACCGAGTTCTTGAATGACCTATCAACTAACGTGTGCATCTGTACAGGTCGTTTGGGCATGGGAAAAAGTGTCTTCCTGAAGAATCTGGTAAAGGAGTATCAGGGAGTATATTTTAGAGCTTATCCAACAACAGATACTATGGAACTTAAGCTTTTATGTACTTCTATCTTTGTCGATGGAGAGTATACAGAAGATGAGTATTCCAGTATTCAGGTTTTGATGGAAAAAATAAAGCTAAAAGCTGATGAGGGTGATAAACGCCCTTATTTACTAGTTATTGATAATTATCCTGATTTTGCAAAGGCTGATTCATCGTTTAATAAAGAGTTTGCTGAAAGCTGTAAAGTTCTGTTTACCGGAACAAATGTAAAGGTGATTATCGCAGGAGATTCTATGCTTAATATGCATAAATTCTGCCTGGATAGAACATCACCTTGGATGAAGTTAAATCCATACATAATAACCTTTGAAAAGCTTTCTTTTTTGGAAGCGGTTAAGTATTTTAATGTTGAGGAAGAATCTGACAGCATTTTTATGTATGGTATTACAGGTGGATTGCCTGTATTGGTAGATAAGCTGGGGGAGGAATCTATAAGCCGCCAGGAAGCTGTAAAGAAGCTCTATCTGGACAAGGCTACAGATTCAAATCCGGAGGAGACTATGAAAAAAGATCTCCGCGAGCCTGCTTATTATAATCGCATGATGTCAGTTCTGGCTGATGGTGTACAGCGAGTTAATGAGATAGCTGAAATAGTAAATAAACCAAAGGATATCGTGGTTCCTTATTTAAAGAGTCTCATGAGACTGTCATTAGTAAAGAAAGAGACTCCGATTACTGAGAAGAATAATCGTAGAAAGACCAGATATTCGTTATGTAATACAGCAGATGTGTTCTGGTACAAATTTATCGTTCCCGCTCTTCCTTTTTATGAAATGACAGGAGAATTACCAGATATTGCTGAAGATGATATGGAGGCTTTTGAAAGAGAAGTCTTTACTGAAGTATGTAAAGAGTATCTGATGGAGAAGTCAAAAAATGGTAGTCTTCCTTTTGTCCTGGATGAAGTAGGAAACTGGTGGGAAAATAATGACGAAGAGCATACCACAGTCGGTTTTGATATAGTTGGTTTGGGAAAAAATGAAGATGAAGATGCCAGTGTATTCTGTGAATGTTATTATTCAAAGAAGCAGGTTGAGATTCAGGAGTTGAAGGAACTTATCGAACTTACAAAGAAAGTTCGAAGAATGGGAGATAACTTCTATATGGTATTCTCAGCAGCTGGTTTTAGTGATCATGCTTTGACTGTAGCTTCGGCTATTAAGAATATTATTCTGGTAGATTTGAAAACGGTAATTAAAGAAGCGAAAGAAAAATAAAGTAAAGGCTATCCTGAATTTCAGGATAGCCTTTTGTTAAATTTAAATTAAAAATCTAGCACAGAGAACCTGTATCCAGTCTTTGAATAAAACTTCTCACCCTTCTTTAGAATAGGCTGAGCGAATTCTGGAATATTAATCGCATTAGGAAAATACTGTGTCTCTAAAGCGATACCATCTCTCGGATGAAATGTGGTGTTATTTTTTCCGATAGGAGATGGCTCAATGTAATTTCCTGTGTAAACCTGAATACCGGGCATATCTGTGAAGACTTCCAAAGTTTTAAAGGAATGTGGATCATATAGGGATGCAACTTTTTTGAAAGAGCCGTCCCAGTTGTTTATTGCAAAGTTATGATCATAACCTTTTCCGGTCTTTATAGGAAGATAATCAAAGTTATCAACATTCTTTATTAAAGACTGTGGCTCACGGAAATCCATAGGAGTGTTTACGACTTCTTCAAGTTCACCTGTTGGAACAGAATTTGCATCTGTAGGTGTAAAGTAATCAGCATCAACCCAGAGAGAGTTTTCGAGAAGCTTTCTGGATCCTGCGTTAAAACCACTCAAGTTAAAGTAACTGTGGTTTGTAGGATTGAAAATGGTGTCTTCATCGGAAGTAGCACTATATTCAATAAGGAGCATATTATCGTCTGAAATAGAGTAAGTTAAATCTACTTTAAGGTTTCCTGGGAAACCAAATTCCAGATGTTTTGATTCTATATGGAAAGTGATGCTGTCTTCTTTATAATCTGTAACATCCCAAAGTCGCTTCTGAAATGGAGGTATTTTAGAGCCTCCGTGCAGGTTGTTTGGGCCTTCGTTTGGATCGAGTTTATAAGTCTCTCCGTTTAAAGAAAAAGTAGCGTTTTTGATTCGGTTTGCAGATGGAACAACTGAAGCGCCAAAGTAAGGGGGGTTTGAAAAGTAAGATTCCAAATCCTTGAAGCCTAGGACGACATCCTGGAAGGTGTTATCTCTGGAAGGAACGAAAAGTTCTAAGAGATTTGCACCATAGTTCATAATAGTTGCGTGCATACCGTTTGAATTAGTGATGGAATATCTATATATTTCTTCACCCTTTGGGGAGTGTCCCCATAATTTTTTTTCCATAATTTCCCCTTTCTGCTTTATAAATTGTTCAACTTATGCCATTATAACATAGACAAAAGGTAACAAATATGGCAAAGACGGTAAATAATCGAAAACGAAAAAAACACAGACTTTTATGGATGTTTATAAAGATTCAGATTGTGCTGATTCTCCTGGTTGTAGGAGGATTGGTTTATTATTATGCGGGCGGATATGCGAAAAAGATATCCAAGCTGCATAATGAGGCGATTAGCCTCGTCGCTGAATCAGACAAAAACACTTTTAAGAGAAATCAGACCAGCATCGCATATGATGTAAATGGAAAAACTCTCTCAGTTATGAAAGGTACGAGAGATACCTATTATATTCCGTATGATGAAATCCCTGAGAATGTAAAGCTGGCTATAGTAAGTATAGAGGACAAAAAGTTCTATAAGCATAAAGGCGTAGATTATAAAGCTATAGTGAGAGCTGTCTGGGCGATGATTCGAAATCGAAAGATCAGTCAGGGAGCATCAACTATTACGCAGCAGCTTTCTAGAAATGTTTTCTTAAATCAGGATAAAACTTGGGAAAGAAAGATAGAAGAAATCTATATTGCTGTCGAGTTAGAGAAAAAATATTCTAAGGAACAGATCCTGGAATTCTACTTAAATAATATCTACTTTGCAAATGGATATTATGGAATAGAGGCTGCGTCGATGGGATATTTCGGATGTGGGGTAGAGGATTTATCTCTTTCTCAAACAGCTTTCTTGGTTTCTATTCCGAATAGACCGGAGAGTTATAATCCGAGGTTGTATTTGCAGAACACTATCTCCAGAAGAAATCGTGTATTGAAGAATATGTATACTGATGGAGTGATTAAGGAAGCAGAGTATATTAAGGCAAAAAATGAAGACATTAAAATAAAGGATGCCTCAATAGTATATAACAATTATCAGGAAACATATCTAAGAGTATGTGCTACAAAAGCACTTATGGAAGTTGAAGGTTTTAAAATTAAAAATACATTTAATTCTGAAGATGAGGCGCAGAGGTACAAAGCCGAGTATAAAGAGAAGTATAAAGAATGTAATAAGAAACTATATATAGGCGGTTATCGTATATATACTTCTTTTGATACCGATTTGCAGAACGAGCTTCAGAAAGATTTGGATGAGGAGCTTTCTATAAGTCAGGAGACTAATTCGGAGGGCGTCTATCAGCTTCAGGGTGCGGCAGTTTCTATAGATAATACGACTGGAATGGTCAAAGCAATAGTGGGTGGAAGAAGCCAGGAAGTTGCCGGATATACATTGAATAGAGCCTTTCAGAGTTTTAGACAGCCAGGAAGTTCGATTAAGCCGTTATTGGTTTATACTCCGGCGCTCGAGAGAGGTTATACAGCTGATTCTGAAGTGGTGGATGAAGCTTTTGATGGTGGACCTGAAAATGCGGATGGGAATTATTTAGGAAAGATATCGCTTCGAAAAGCAGTTGAAGATTCCAGAAATACAATAGCGTGGAAGATTTTTCAGGAATTTACACCGAGAGTTTTGATGGGATACCTATATAATATGGATTTTGAAAAGGTATCACCTAAAGATGAGGTGCCGGCTGCATCGATCGGAGGATTCACGAATGGTGTATCGCCTCTGGATATGGCAAAGGGCTATGCAACACTGGAAAATGATGGAAATATGCGCGAACCGACCTGCGTTTTAAAGATTACCGATTCAGAAGGAAAGGTTCTCTATCAGGCGAAGCAGGAAGAAGTACAGATATACGAAACAGATGCAGCTCGTAATATGACAAATATACTTCAGGGAGTTTTGACAGAAGGAACTGCCAAAGGTGGAGCGATTCCGAATATGGCCTGTGCCGGAAAAACAGGTACTACAAATGATCACAAGGATGGTTGGTTTGTAGGATATACGAGATATTATACGACTAGTGTCTGGGTTGGATATGATCAGCCAAAAGGTTTAGATAGTATTCGAGGTGATTCTATTCCCCTTCGAATCTGGAACAAATATATGACAGAGATTCATAAGAATTTGACGCCTTTGGATTTTATTCCATCACAGAATAATCCTTGAAAAAAAAAGTCTATTCTGATAAAGTAAATACGCTTGTGTAAAGCGTATTTACTAAGACGATGCGTGGCTCAGTTTGGTAGAGCGCTGCGTTCGGGACGCAGAGGTCGCAGGTTCGAATCCTGTCGCATCGATAGAGACAAGGGCGCCATTAGGCGCCCTTTCTTATGTTCACAAAAAGTTCATTAAAATGTTCTTGATAAATTGTGTACAATATATTTAAAATGATACAGTTAATTAGTAGAAAGGAGTGAAGACATGAAGAAGGAGACAAAGAAGAATCTTCCTATTCTTAAGACTATTTTAAGCCAAGTTAAAGAGTTTAAGCTGGCTTCTTTTTTGACGCCTATGTTTATGCTGCTAGAAGTAGCCATGGAGATGGTAATACCGCTGCTAATGGCGTCTATTATTGATGACGGTGTAAACAAAGGAGATATGAAACATATATTCCTGATAGGTTTATGCATGATAGTTGTTGCGTTTATAGGACTTTTTGCCGGAATAATGGGTGGAAAGTATGGTGCGCTTGCCTCTACAGGCCTAGCTCGCAATCTACGTGCAGCGATGTTTAGAAAAGTTAATACGTATTCATTTGGAAATATTGATAAGTTTTCAACTGCCAGTCTGGTTACCAGAATGACAACAGATGTAACCAATATTCAGAATGCGTATCAGATGGTACTGCGTATGGGAGTTAGAGCTCCTATGAGTATGATTATAGCGATGATTCTATCGTTTACAATCAGTCCAAGACTTGCATCAGTTTACTTATATGCAGTTTTAATTTTAGCAGCTGTCGTTATACTTCTCTCTGGTGTCGTAAGAAAATTCTTTGATAGAATGTTCAAAAAGTACGATAAATTGAATAATACAGTACAGGAGAATATTAACGGTATCCGTGTAGTAAAAGCATATGTTCGAGAAGGCTATGAAGAGCAGAAATTCAAAAATATATCGAAAGATATTTTTAAAATAGGTGTTCAGGTTGAATCGATTATGGCTGCTGTGATGCCATTGATGATGTTAATGGTATACGGATCAATTCTATTGATCAGTTGGCAGGGTGCTAAGCTTATAGTGGGATCAGAATTAATGACAGGTCAGCTTATGAGTTTGCTGACATACTGTATGAATATCCTCATGAGTTTGATGATGCTTTCATTCGTATTCGTAATGATTATGATGTCATCAGCTCCACTTCGAAGAGTAACAGAGGTATTGCTGGAAGAACCGGATATTCAGAATCCGGAAGCTCCTGTATATGAGATCGAAGATGGATCGATTAAGTTTGTTAAAGTTAACTTTGGATATAATAAAGATGCAAAAGAACCTGTACTAAAAGATATCACCCTCGATATTAAGTCCGGTGAGACTATAGGAATCATGGGTGGTACAGGTAGTGCGAAGAGTACTTTTGTAAGCTTGATTTCACGACTTTATGATGCTACTGATGGAGCAGTTCTGGTAGGAAACAGAAATGTTAAAGAATATGATTTGAAATCTCTACGTGATGAGGTTTCAGTAGTTCTCCAGCAGAATGTTCTTTTTTCAGGAACTATTGCAGATAACCTGAGATGGGGTAAAGCAGATGCTACAGATGAAGAAATCAGAAGAGCGTGTGCGTCTGCCTGTGCTGATGAATTTATAGAAAGATTCCCGGATGGATATGATACATATATCGATCAGGGTGGTACAAATGTATCTGGCGGTCAGAGACAGAGATTATGCATTGCCAGAGCATTGTTGAAGAAACCAAAGATTTTGATTCTGGATGATTCAACATCAGCTGTAGATACAGCTACAGATGCAAAAATCCGTAAGGCTTTCAGAGAGGATATTCCTGATACGACAAAGATTATTATCTCACAGAGAGTAACATCAGTTATGGATGCTGATCGTATCTTGATCCTCGATGATGGACAGGTCAATGGTTTTGATACACCAGAGAATCTCCTGAAGAATAACCAGATTTATCAGGATATCTACAAGGCTCAGACCGAAGGCGGTTATGGAGACTTTGATGAGAAAGGAGATGAAGACTAATGCCGAGAAATGTTAATCGTAAAAAAGTTTCTGCAAAGGATATTAAAGCAGAAAGCAAGACTTTGGTCAGATTATTTGGCGGATTGTTTACGACATATCCTCTCCAGCTTATCTTTGTAGTGGTTTGTATCTTTGTAAGTGTACTTGCAAACGTTCAGGGAACACTGTTCATGCAGACCTTGATCGATTCATACATAGTTCCGATGGTAAAAAATCATAGTCATGATTTTGGACCATTGCTTAGAGCGATTACTAAAGTAGCGATTTTCTACGGCTTTGGTATTCTGGCTTCATATCTATATACTATGATTATGGCTGTAATCACTCAGTCATTTATGAAAAATATTCGAAACCAGCTCTTTGAAAAAATGGAACGTCTGCCAATCAGATACTTTGATCAGAATGCTACTGGCGATGTGATGTCTGTTTATACAAATGACGTAGATACACTTCGACAGGTTATTGCACAGAGTTTTCCTCAGATGATTAATTCTTCTGTAACTCTCGTTAGTGTTCTGGTGTCAATGATTATATTAAATGTACCATTAACAATTCTGACTCTGCTTATGGTAGGCGTAATGCTTATGGTAACTGGAAAGATTGCTTCTCAGTCAGGAAAGTATTTCGGGCTTCAGCAGAAGGATATAGGTATAGTTAATGGAAATATTGAAGAGATGATTCATGGTCAGAAGGTAGTAAAAGTCTTTAACCATGAAGAAGAAGCCATTCGTGAATTTGACAAGTTAAATGATGAGCTATTTAACAGCGCAAATAATGCGAATAAATATGCAAATATTCTAATGCCAGCTAATGCACAGATAGGTAATGTAAGTTATGTATTAGTAGCGATGGTTGGTGGAGCTTTAGCTTTAGGAAATGTCGGAGGATTTACACTTGGTAAACTTGCTTCCTTCCTGACATTCAATAAATCGTTTAATATGCCTATCAATCAGGTCAGCCAGCAGCTGAACTTTATCGTAATGGCTATGGCAGGTGCAAAACGTGTATATGCATTACTTGATGAAGAACCAGAAGTAGATGAAGGATATGTAACTCTGGTTAATGCTAAAGAAGTCGATGGAAAGATTGTTGAAACTGATGAACGTACAGATATGTGGGCATGGAAGCATTTCCATGAATCTACACAGTCTACAACTTATACTAAGCTTGAAGGTGATGTAGTATTCGATGATGTTGATTTTGGATACAACGAGAATAAAATCGTACTTCGCAACATTAAACTTTTTGCTACACCTGGTCAGAAAATCGCATTTGTCGGACCTACAGGTGCAGGAAAGACTACTATCACTAATCTGATAAACAGATTCTATGATATCGCAGATGGAAAAATCAGATATGATGGAATCAATATTAACAAGATTAAAAAAGACGATCTAAGACGTTCCCTCGGAATCGTCCTTCAGGATACGCATTTGTTTACAGGAACTGTTGCGGATAACATCAGATATGGTAAACTAGATGCAACAGACGAGGAAGTCGTGCAGGCTGCAAAGCTTGCTAATGCAGATGGATTTATAAGAAGACTTCCAGATGGCTATGATACTATACTCGAAGGCGATGGACAGAATCTATCAATGGGCCAGAGGCAGTTGCTTTCAATCGCGAGAGCGGCTATTGCAAATCCACCTGTTTTGATTCTTGATGAAGCTACTAGTTCGATTGATACTAGAACTGAGAAATTGGTTCAGGAAGGTATGGATAAGTTAATGCACGGCAGAACTACTTTTGTTATTGCCCACAGATTATCTACTATCAAGAACTCAGATTGTATCATGGTTTTAGAGCATGGACGCATTATCGAACGAGGCAATCACGAAGAACTGCTTAAAGATAAGGGAAAATACTACCAGCTCTATACTGGAAAGCTTGAGAATGCCTAAGTTCTTTAGTAAAAAGTTATATTTGTAATCTTAATTAATCACAGAATTCTGCCGATAAATTGTTTGAATAGGCGGATTCTGTGATTTTTTATGTGAATCCGAAAGCAAAATAGTAAATACAGGAATGTTTTTTTTGATACCGTATAACTTTACAGGAAGGGGTACCACGGTATGGGTGATTCAATTAAAAGAAGTTGGTTTAAAAGAGGATTGGCGTTGTTGCTTGCGGTGACAACTATACTAGCAACGACAGGCATCAATCCTGGAGTATTTGCGGCCGGAAATGTGGCTTCGGTTTCAAGCGGAGGCACTATTCAGCAGGTCTTTGCAAGTACTGCGCCTAATGGCGGAAAGATGGTCGTAAGTGGAGTAGAGTTTAATGTCGAGAGCAGTGCGATGACGGAAACGTCATTCCCTGTTCATTACAACATCTATTTCAATACTGAACCTAGAGAAGCAGGAAATTTATATACAGCAGATACAGCTACTGCAGTGGCTACTGCAGGCGGAGATGCTACAGCTGTAGTAGAGGGCGGCAAGGCGACTGTGACATTCTCACAGCCTTTTGAAGTTGCCTCAGGAGAGTATTTTGCTGTTGAATTAATGAATATGTCCAGTTCTGCATTGGCTATTTCTGATCAGGATGCTCCAAATCCTGCAGATAATAACAAAGCAGGTGGATATATAAATAATAACCCTATCAGTGGCGTAGTAATGACTGCAGTTGCTAGTAATGCCGGTACCCTTCCAAATGATGTAACATCTATAAATCTTTCAGCGACAAAGACAACGATTGCGGTAGGAGAAACTATAGATCTCTCTGCAGAACTTAATAGCGAAGTAGAAGGCAGAAAGAGAGAGCTTAAATATACAAAAACTGGAAATGGAGCTACTGTCAGCGTAGACGGACATGTTTCTGGTACAGCAGCTGGAAAAATTGAAGTTGAAGCTTCATACAATACTACTAAGTCTAATAAACTGACTATATATATAGTAGATGCGTCTATTGCAAATAGTACAGTACATTATAAGGGCGATGCGATTTCAAGTGATGATCTCGGATTGAACGTTACAGCAGATACTCCTCTTACAGAGGGCGCTGAAAACGGGTATACTTCAACTTTTTCTAATAATACAAATGTAGGAACCGGTAGTGTTACTGTTAGAGGAACAGGCGTTTATAGCGGATTCGAAGTATCACTTCCGTTTACAATTGCTGCTACAGAAATCACATCTGATGATGTAAACGCAGCTACAAAGATAGTTACAGCTGATGGGTCAGTTACTATTAATGATTTGGTTGTTGGAGGTAGAACTCTAAGACAGGGAACTGATTTCAATGCTGTTTCTTCAAATCCTGTTTATGGAAATGATGAGGTTACATATACTGTTACTGTAACAGGTATAAATAACTATACTGGAACTGTAGATGCCGGAACTGTAACTAGCAGTTATAGCGCCGGTAATGCAGTACAGCTTTCATCGGTATTTGAAGCAAAAGTTGAAGGTACTTATAAGTATACAGGAGAGGCTTTGGAGCCTGTAATCTCACTGTATAACAAAGCAGGTGTTTTGATTGAGAAGAGTGATGCAAGCCCTGCAAATGTTTTTTCAGATATCGATGTTAAGTACACAAACAATACAAAGGCTGGAACAGCGACAGTAACACTTACAGGTCGCGGCAATAAATATGCAGGAACTCTTACTACTGAGTTTGTGATTGATAAAGAAGATTTAACGGCTACATTTAAAAACGGATACGAAGCAAAGAATAGTGGTGGAACAGCTTTTTCACAGCTTACTATTGATGGTATCGGTGATGTAAATGCTACAAATGCTACAACTGGTAAGTATGTATTGAATAAAAAATACGTATATACTGGCCGTGATATTACATTTAGTGATCTGGCGCTTAAGCTTCAGAGAGTAGCCGGTGGCGGAAAGACCACTTTGGTAGCTGGTGAGGATTATACCGTAACATATAAGAATAATGCGGATATTGATCTGGATACTGCTTCTGCAAAGCTTGAAATCGTAGGTAAAGGAAACTATACAGGAAAGCTTATTTTCTCCTACTATATCATTCCGGATTTCGTAAGACAGTTATCTATAAATCTAAATGGAAAAAAATATACTGTTCCATCTGCAAATGTAAGTTCAGATGGAAATAGCAGTTCAATCAGCACAGACTACTCTGTTAAATATGATGGTACTGCTAAAACTATTAATCCAACGGTACTGTTGAACGAAGAGAATCTGGTTAAAGATACAGATTATGAAATAACAGTCTTTGATAATAATACTGACGCAGGTACAGCTACAGCACATATCAAAGGCCTGGGAGATTATGCGGGTAAAGAAGTAACAGTTACATATACTATTACGCCGCTCGATTTATCAAAGGGCTCAGCTAGTGTTAGCGGAACATATATCTACAATAATGGAAAAGAAATCGTACCAGATGATAGTGCGATTACGGTAAAGGCAACTTCGACAGGTGAGCCGCTTGTTAAGGATGTAGATTATACAGTTAAATACAGCGATAACAAAAATGCCGGAGAGGCTAAAGTTACTGTAACCGGAAAAGGAAATTACAGTGGAACTTTAAAGACTACATTTAATATATTGAAGCTTAGTATAGCTTCAGCAAGTGTTAATCCGGCGAATGATCCTGGAACAGGAGTTGTAGTCAGATATCAGACAGAGTTTGCGTATACAGGTAACCCAATCGTTCCAGATGTGGTTATTTATAATAATGGTGAAAAAGTATTTGATTCTACAGATACAAAGTTGAAGGATAATGCAACTGTAACTGCAACAAACAATATTAAGGTTTCAAACAATGGCGCCAGCCTTAAGATTGTAGGTGCAAAGAATCTCGAAGGTACACTTAATGTTAAGTTCAGTATCACAAAGAGAAAGTTTGATAACCTTTCAATCACAGTAGCAGGAAAGAGCGCAACTGTTGATGAGAGTACATTGAATTCAAGTACTGTAAGATTTACTTCGGATTATGAAGATACATATACATATGCATCTGCTTCACTTCCGGATATAACAATCGTAGATAACGGTACTGGAAATACTCTTATGAGAGGAACAGATTATACTGTTTCAGTTGTAAATAGAAATGCCAGCGATAATGCGATGATTAACATTTTCGGTGTAGGTAGCTATGCCGGATCAATGGCTATGGTTTCTTATAAGATTAAGCCTAGAAATATCGTGGATAAAGACATTTCTATAACTCAGACTGGTTTTGATACATCAGATACAGCAGTACCTGTATTTGATGTAGTGGATAAGACTTCTGGATTAGCTACAACTCTTAAGGTTGATAAGGACTATAAAGTCGTTCCGGTAGACGCTGATGGCAAGGAAATCTCAGAGTGGTCCAGCGCTGCTGGTATCCATCATATGAAGGTAAAAGGTATCGGAAACTACCAGGGTGAAACAGATGTGATGGAATATGAGAGAGGTCAGTCGATGACAAAGGCTGATATCGCGCTTATGAATCCGGGGAATTCAGATGTGAGATATACTCTCCTCAGCACAGGTGCTTTTGGAGTTCCATATATTGGAAACAACCGACCAAAATCTTATATTACTATGCTGGTTGGAACGGAGACAAAGGTACTTAAAGAAGGAACAGACTACGAATTAAGCTATGATTCCGACAGCTATAATGCAGGCGAGACTATAACCGTTACTGTAAATGCTAAGTCGGGCAGCGAGTTATACTATGGAAGTACGAAGTTCAAATATACGATTCGTAGATTGAGCTTTGTAGCTACAAGCGGAAGCATACAGGCTGTAATCGATAAAGGCAAGATTAATGATACGACTCAGTATTTCTGTGGAGATCAGGGTATAGTAGCTCTGTCTGATGGAAATACAAAGGAATCAAGACTGGATTATACAGCTCCATATACATATTTTTACGCACATCAGGGTCAGGTAGGCGGATACGATCCGCTCACTCCTAATCCTAAGCTTGAATACTATGCTTTAGGAAAAAATCATGATCCGATTGTTTTGACTGCCTCAGATATTTCAGTTAGTCCTGTTAATATAGATGTAAATGGATTGCCTACAAATAGAACAGCGCTGGTAAGCATTACTGGTAATGGTAATTATGCAGATACTATTCAGCCTGGATTTACTGTAGCTCAGTCTGATTTACAGAATTCAACTGTATCTGGATATGACCAGTTTACAGCTGGAGATGATAAGGATGTATTCTACACCGGATTCACAGGAAATCCTGTAGATCTCTCAAAGTTGACACTTAGAGAATACGGTGCAGTATTAAAGCCGGGTACAGATTATACGATATCATCTATTAAATACACTCAGATAAAGGGTGGCTCGGTGACAGATGTAGCAGAAGCGAATGTTATAGCTCCAGGTTATTACACTATCACTTATAAAGGCACAGGAGATAATACTGTAACCCCTGTAGTCGGTAATTACTTTGGTGAAAAAACTATTACTTTCAAAGTTACAGCTAGAGAGTTTAATAACAACGGTTATTCAATCGAAGGCTCAGATATGTATTACTACACAGGAAATACAATATCTACAGGCTTTACGATTAAAGAAGGAAAGATAACTCTGACACCGGATGCTGGATATGACGTATCTATTTACAAGGGTGATCAGACAAACGTGACAGACTTTAGTTCACTGACTGAAGTGGCTCCAAAGGAAATCGGACTTTATACTGTAGTATTTACCGGAAAGAATAAATATACCGGTATTCTCACTAGAAAGTTCAAGGTAGTTGGAGATCTGTCAAAGGATAATATTTTTAAGGTATCACCTGATTCTATTACGGGAACATATTCTCCGGAGAATTTAAGTGAAGCTTTAAATAATATTGAGGTTACTTATAAAGATTCTGCAAATGTAGACCAGATTGTACCTGCAACAAACTATACTGCTACGGCAGCAGATTGGAAGGGTATCGGTACTGGTGAAGTAACTGTTAAAGGAAATGCTGAGACAGTAGAAGACGATTTCTATTACATCGGCTCTAGAAAGATTTCCAACAATATGAAAGGAAATCTGAGAGATGCTGTTGTTAAAGATGCTCAGGAAGCCAATGGCAATATTTATTCCTTTAATGGAACAAACATTAAGCCTAGACTGACAGTTACATATTATGGTCAGGAATTGAGAGCCGGAACTGATTATGAAATCAGATACATAGACCCGGATGTACAGGACACACAGGATACAACAAAGGTTGGTAAATATGATTATGTTCTGTATGGTAAAGGAAACTTCGAAGGTCAGACGGATTCTCAGTCATACAGCGTCGCATATAATCTGAAGAATGCAGTCGTTCAGTTTGCTAATGATTCAGATGGAACATGGTATAACAGTGACGATTATTCTAAGGAAATTACAGGTGATGCAACAGCAAACCATCCATCATATGTAAGAGCGGTAATTACACTGGCAGATGGACATTCAGTAACCTTAAAGAATTCGGTTGATTTTGATGTCGTTTATACAAATGATACAGTGATTGGATCTGTAGGTGTAGAACTTAAGCCTATTGCAGGCCGCTCATATAATGAGAAAAAAGTAAGCTATAGCCTGACAGGTAAAGTTCTTACTAACGCGAATACAAATGTTTCACTGGAAGGTGCTGCGGAAGGCGCATATAAGCATCCGTTTACAGGAGCACAGCAGACACCTATGGTTACAGTGAAATATGGTTCAACTGCAAAAGTCCTCACAGAGGGTGTAGATTATACACTTCTCTATGGAGATAACGTAAATGCAGGTACAAATGTTGGAACTGTTACGATTAAAGGTATCGGCCAGTATAGTGGTTCTGTTGTTGAGAAGTTCTCGATAGAACAGATTTCTTTGAATGATTGCGAAGTATCTGTAGCTGATGCTTATTTCTCAGGACGTGGAGTTCGTGTAGTACCTGAAATTACGATTAAATATGGTAACTACGATCTGGTAGTTGATAAGGATTACAAGGTTAGTGTTGGAGAACCAAACACAAATGCGGAAGAAAACGTAACTATTTCTGGTTTGGGTAACTTCAAAGACACTATTTCTAGAACTGTTCAGCTTCTGGATAGAGATATCAGTCAGACAGGTGCTGTTACTATCGAAGATGAGAAAGTCTACGATGGTGCAAAGATATCTACAAAGGATGTAGTACTGAAGGTAGATTTAGGATATAAAGATACAGATGGTAAAGATGTTTATTCTACTCTGACACAGGGTACAGAATACACAGTATCTGCTATCGATGAAGCTGGTCTCAGTGCAAATGTAGGATCCTATACTTTTGTAATTACAGCTAAAGAGGGAAGCCATTTCACTGGTCAGATTACAAAGACTGTATCTATAGTACCGAAGGATATCAGTGATGGTGAGATTGAAGCATCACTTTCTAAGGAATCATATGATTACACAGGAAGCGAAGTCGTACCATCAGATATCACAGCAGTATATAATACAAAAGGTAAAGATGATGATGGTCATACACTTGATCCGATTACTATGACTAGTGCATCAGATTTCGATGTATCTTATGCAAATAATACTGTATCTGCTTCAAAGAATGGTGATAATGCTCCAACGGTTATCCTAACTGGTAAGGGCAATTACACAGGTGCTAGAAATATTACATTTAATATCGGTACAGATATTGGAGAAAAAGCTACTGTACTTTATACAGATCCAAACTTTACATATAACGGTAAAGTTCATGATGTAAACGATTTTAATTACTCAGTTAAGTATAAGAATTCTACACTTGAAAAAAATGTAGATTATACAGTGGGTAAGGTAATCGATACAGGTAAGGATGATGTACATTACAAAGAAGAGGATGTCATCCATGCCGGTACAAAGACAGTAACACTTATCGGAACAGGTGCTTTCTATGGTGAGTTGAAATTCGATTACCATATTAAAGCAAAGACTGTAAGTAAAGATTCGAGTGCGATAAAGATAGTTCTTAAAGATTTCGAACAGGTAGATGGACAGTACCAGACAGTATATAACGGTGAACCTGCTACTTCAGAGATTGAAATCTACGATTTGGATATTGATAAGGACGAACCTATCGATGCAACAAACTGGGAACTTTACAAGCACGGTGAGTACGAAAACGGAAACGGATATAAGAACAATACAAATGTATCAGCATCAGATAACCCTGCTATGGTAGCGATTACTATGAAGGGAGATTACGATACAGGTACAGATACGCTTAATCAGAAGTTCTATATTAAAGGTAAGTCTTTGAATGGATTAAACATCGAACTCAGAGATGCACCGAATGCAACAAAGGACGTAAATGCTGATAGATATCCATATGATTGGACACATGAGAAGCCGATTAAGCCAGAAGTTCTGGTTCACGATGGATCAAATACTTTGGACCTCGTAGAAGGAAGAGATTATTCGATTTCTTATGAGAACAATGAGACTATCGGAACAGCTACCGTTAAGTTAACCGGTAAGGGTAATTACGCAGGAGAGATTGAAAAAGAATTTGTAATTTATGCATCTCTTGAGAACGCAAAAGTTACTTTGAAAGCCGATGAATATTATTATCTGGGATATGGAATAGTTCCTACACCAGCTGGCGCTGAAAAAATTAAATCAGTCAAAGTCGGTGGAGTTACACTTGATCCTAGTGATTACATAGTAACAGAATCATCAGATAATAATTATCAGACATCAGGAAGTCTTACAATCGTACCTAGTACAGATGGAAGCATGGCTTTATATCTTTCAAAGGTTGCTACTAAAGAGTATGAGATTACCAGTGATCTCTCAGCACTCAGTGTAAATGACCCTACAAATGAGAACTTCCCTAACTATGAGTACACAGGTTCTCAGATTAAGCCTAACTTTGTTGTAACACAGCCGGATGGCTCTGAAATCAATTATGATAAGGATAATATCAAGTATTATCGTGTTACAGCCGGAGGAGATATTGCTACAACAGAACTTGTAGAAAAGGGCAATTATAAGGCGGAGATCCCTCTGTTTAAGACAGATGATCAGACTAGAAGCTTGACAGTGAACTTTAATATCACAAATCCGATGATCAATGCATCTGATATAAACATGAAGAAATCTTATGTTTATAATGGTGATAAGCAGAAGTTTACAGTTGCAATATATAAGGGCAGCAATTGCCTCGAAGAGGGCAAAGATTATAGCATTACTGTTCTGGATAAGGATGGTAACCCGGTAACACCTGTTGAGTGTGGAGATTATTATCTACTGATCAGAGGTATGGGTGAGTTCGAAGGATCAGAAGTAAACTTCCTGGCTAGAGAGAATCCGGAAGCAGTATCTATCGAACCTGATAGAGCTCATGCAATGAAAGTTGCCAGCGTTTCAAATCACCAGATTTATCTGGAGTGGAATGCTTCAAATGATGTAAATGGTTATGTTGTAAGTGCTACAAAGAAGGGCACAGATGAGACTGTATCTTATAGAACATCTTCTACAAACTATACATTTACAGATTTGGAAGGTGGAACAAAGTATATCCTGGAAGTAAAACCATTTGTTTATAATAGAGACGATGGTAATTACTATTATGGAACACCTAGAAGTCTCGAGCAGAGAACCAGAATACTTTCACCTACTGACGTAACAAAGGATGAGACAAACAAGGGTAAGGTAACTATTAGTTGGAATCCGAACGCGGTTGATATCGATGGTTATGAAGTTTATAGAAGCTCATCTATAAATGGTACATATTCATTGGCTGCTGTTGTTCCTATTTCATACGCAAGCTATACAGATACACAGGTTACATCCGGAAAGATCTACTACTACAGATTGAGATCTTATAAGAAAGAAGCGAATGGAACCGTAGAGTATAGTTCATATTCACAAATTGTGGAAGCCAAGGCTCCATAATTTATATAAAAAAGGCGGTTGTCATGCGACGTATGAGCGTGTGGCATCCGCTTTTTTAATTGCATCACATATTTCTTTAGTTTAAAATAAGACCTATGGGTGATAATGAATTAATGGAAAAATTTGAAAAGGATATAGTTTCATCCTTTGAAGAAAAAGATGCTGACTTTGCAGATATTGTCAGTACAGATATCGCGCGCGCAATTGAGAAGAAAACCGGTCGTACAGAGGAAGACGATGAAAAGGTACGAGAGTATCGTGTGGGCGGATTTGTTTTTAAGACATATTACGAATACAGAAATGCAGAAGAAGACATCAAAAGAATTGAAATTATAAAGAAGAATATTGATATTTCTGATCCGGAGGCAGCAGTACGTCTTTATAATATGATCAGAGATGGACGTATAGAGTTTAAAAGTCCAATCGGTGAGAAATTCTTTGACTATATAGCTGATGTAGTTGCTGATAAATCTGTCGATCTGCTCGAGGACAAAAAAGTAGTCGAGGAAGCGGAAGGTGCATCAAAGAGACAGAAGTATCTGGCTATAGGTGTATTAGCTCTGGCGATTGCGTCATTCTCCATATTTGCATATTCAGAGATTAAAGATATCGTTGAAACCAGACGTATCCAGCAGGTCGCAGAAATGAAGAATGCGCCGGCGGCTTCCGTGAAAAGCAATAAAAACGTAGTCTCAGGAAAAAAGGATGTAAACGGAAAGCCACTCGTAATTCTGCCTGAGTATAGAGATGCCTATACAAAGAACAAAGATTTAATAGGATGGTTAAAGATAGATGGAACTTCTGTCGATTATCCGGTGCTTTGTAAGAATAAAGATAATGAATATTATCTAAATCATTCTTTTGAAAAAGCCGATGATAAAAATGGTAGTATTTTTATGGACTATCGTTCAGATATCGTAAATCCGACTACAAATACTATTTTGTATGGACATAATATGAGTAGCGGACTGATGTTTGGTGGCCTGAAAGATTATCTCGATGAAGGTTTTTATAACGAACACAGGACGATATCTTTTGATACTTTGTATGAAAAAAGAAAGTACCAAATCGTAGCTGTGTGCCTCTCAAATGTAGCGTATCAGGACGAAGATCAGTACCGTTATTATAATTTCATTCAGGCAAAGACAAAATCGGAGTGGGATGAATTCTATCAGGATGTTCAGAGTAGAAATGTGTATGGAACGTCAGTAGATATGAAGGAATATGACCAGTTACTTACTCTGTCTACATGTAATAGATATATGACCGACGGAAGGCTATTTATAGTTGCGAAGAGAGTCGACAAAGTAAAAACTAATTAATTATTTAATTTTTCTCATATAAAAAGCGTAAATAGTAGTTTTATGTCGATGTTTGTTGTATAATTTACTATATATAGTAGACTGCGAGGAATGGACTCCGGCAAATCAAAAGGATTTATAGCTTTTTAAATCTAGGAGATAATTCGATGATAAAAAAAGGAACTAAAATTGGATGGTTGTTGGTTGCAGCATCAATCTTGCTATTGCTTTGGATATTGGTATTTAAGCATAGTAGTGCTGCTGACAATGAAGCATTTAGTATTTCAAATGGAGTACTTACTAAGTATGACGAGTCAAAGATGACTGGTACCGCTCCATATAGTGTTGAAATACCAAGTGATGTAACTGCCATAGGTAGAAATGCATTCAGTAATATGAAGCAGACAAATCGTGTGACGATGGGCGATTCTGTTACCAGAATTGAAGAAGGCGCTTTTGCAAATTCACAGTCCCTGACACAGGTAACATTGTCAAATGCGATTACTGAAATCCCTACAGGGGCATTTCAGGAGACAGGAATTACATCTATTTCAATTCCTTCTAACGTAAATACCATCGGTTCACTGGCATTTGCAAATACAGAACTTACATCTATAACTATTCCGGCAAATGTTTCAACTATCGCAAACAATGCATTCAGCGATAATCAGAATCTTTCAGCGATTAATGTAGATGCTTCAAACAGCACATTTGAATCTGTAAATGGAGTGCTTTATACAAAATCAGGAACTTTAAAGATGGTTCCTATTGGTGTAACAAATCATAAGATTAAAGATGGAACATCTGCTATCGGAGCAAATGCACTCGAGCGTTCTACGATGACAGAATTTACGGTTCCTGCTTCTGTAAAAAGTATTGGTGAAAACGCATTTAATCGTTCTGCGATAAAGAAACTTACTATTCTCTCAGATGACGCTAGTATAGGTGATCAGGTAAATTGGGGAGACGGTGTTACAGTATACGGACATCAGGGTTCAACAGCACAGAACTTCTGCCTGAATAATGATATCGAATTTGTAGTTCTAGGTGACGATAATACTTCTACATATACAGTAAAGTTTGATCCGAATGGTGGAACTATTGATGGTAGTGATGCAGTAGCAAGCTACAGTGTAGTTGCAGGAGATGTAGCTCCGGTACCTACAGCAGTTAGAGAAGGTTATACTTTCGCAGGATGGACAAGCAGTGTTTCTACAGTAGGTGTAGATGATCCTATTAATGCTGATATTACATTTACAGCGACATGGGTTAAGAATCCAGCTGAAGATGGTAAATTCATTGTAGCATTTGATGTAAATGGCGGTAAGCCCAGATATAAAGAACAGACTGTAGCTGCAGGAGAGAAAGTAAAGAATCCTGGTACTCCATCCAGAGATGGATATACATTCCTCGGTTGGTATAATGGCGAAGCTGTTTGGAACTTTGATACTGACACAGTTTCCTCTAATATGACACTTACAGCCTGGTATAGAAATAATGAAACCGGTACAGTAAGCAGAGGTACAGGTAATAATTCTACAACAGGTTCAGGTGTTAAAGGCGGCGGAAATGGTGGACATACAAAAGATGCCACACCAAAGACAGCAGGCCCTATAGATGCCAGATACTTCCTGGTATTGGCAATCTTCTTGGCAGGAGTTTCAGTACTGCTTTACAGCAGACATAGCAAACTTGAATATGTAGCAAAGAACAAGAGATAATTAAAAATACCTACGCTTCATATGAAGCGTAGGTATTTTTTTTTACTATCTTAGTTTTCTACTGTTCCTTGATTAGGCTCTGAGTCGTCTGGCTGGTCTAATTTGACCTCTCCACTGTTGTCGTCTATATTTCTCTGTCTAACCATTTCCGGGTCGTTATAGACGATTTTATTCGATGTACGGAGTATATCTTCTCCTGAACCTACGTGGCATACTTCAATAGTATCACCATCTTTAATATCATCGGCATTAAAGGTCAGTACCTGACCGCTTTCATAATGCGTAGAAACTTTCTTTCCATTTATGTATGCATAACTCCACTTTGTAAAGTTGTCACCGTATAGATGAACTTTTTTGTCAAAGGTGTATGCTTTGTTTATCTTGATGTCGTGTACACCCATAAGGATATTTGTAGCAGGATACAGTTGCTTCCGGTTATAAGCATAATGTTTGCCGTAGAGCAAATCATACTGGAGAGTTTCAAGTCCGCTCTGATATTTCAGAGAGTTATAACTTTCACCCTCTTTCAGCATTCGCTGATTATAATCCAGCATAGTTCCGCCGTGGATTCCCAGGCGATTAAAGTATTCAGGAAGGAGCTGATAAGCAGTTAAGTCTTTGTCCTGTTTCTCCATTCCGAAGTTGTTCCAACTTACATAGTTTGTTTTAAATATAGAACCTGTCTTCATATCACTGTCGAGTAGATTTAATGAAGGAAGGTGATCTCCAAACATGAGAAGAAGTGTTTTTTCGCCACGTTCTTCAAAACTCTTTACATAATTCTCCATCCACTGATCCATAGTATGGAGCTGATTAATGTAATATTCCCAGGCGTATTGTTCGCTTTCGGATTTTCCTTTGGCTGTAACTTTGATAGCAGGGTCATCCAGTACTTTATATGTTGGATAGTTACCATGCGTACTTACAGTGATCGTATAAACGAAATCTGGACCTTTGGAAGTGTCCATACTGTCTTTTGTTGAATCGATCAGGATATCATCTGTCGGCCATGAACCGATCGGTGTGTAATCTGTAATATCCAGATTTTCCTTTGCAGTAAAGGTATCAAATCCCATTAGAGAGAAGGCGTTCTTTCTACTATAGAAGTTCGCACCGTTATTATGAACTACATGTGATTTGTATCCCAGCTTCTTTAATGTATCAGCCGAACTTTCACAGGCGTCGATTTTTTTCATAACCGTCTTCTGTGGATATTCACCTGGACCAAAGAAGTTAACAGACATGCTTGTCAGTACTTCAAATTCCGGATTACATGTTCCGGCGCCTACTACAGGAGAAATAAAATGTCCTGTGGAATACTTCTTCTGTAATGAATGGAAGAACGGTGTAGGGTCCTCTGAGAATGAGAGGAATTTACAATCATAAGGATCAAAGAAAGATTCTAGCAGAACGACTACGACATTTGGCTGATCGCTGGATGAAAGAGTAGTCTTTCCGATGGCTTTCTGGTCCTGGTTTACAATACTTGAAACAGTGTTTTCACTGTAGTTTAGAGGCTTAGACATACCTCTGCTGAATACGGATGTTCCGAATCCATATAGATAACCGTAATTTCTATAGCCTTCTGAGAGGTTACCAAAGTATGAAGCAAGCTTGTTTGTCTTTCTAAGTCCGATAGTTGAGAGCGGAAGAGAGACAAATACGATGATTACAAATAGTAGTCGCAGGAAAAATGGTCTCTTGTCTTCGTATTTTTTTCCATGGATAAATACGAAAACCAGTATAGCGATAAAGAGGATACTTCCGACGAATACCAGGATTTCCTCAAATGTTGAGAAGTAATTGCTGCCTTGCATAGTGAGGAGGTCGGTAACCATATAGAAATCAGTGAAACCGAAAGGAGAAACTCGGTTAAACAGAAGAATACAGTTTATCAAGCCCAAAACTATGAAAATTCCGCCGACGATTAATCGGACGAATTTACGTCGCTTTGTAATAAATACGAGAGAAAATCCTACATATACTATAAATGAGTTATACAGGTAAGCTATCGTATGGTCTTTTACAAACAGACAAGCCTGTATAAAGGAGTGTCTGGACATCCACTCGACGATGAATACCATAATTAATCCGACTGCAATATGTGTAAAAACTGCATAACGTTCAAATTTATCTGAGAAACGGTCCATGAATAATCTGAACTTTGTAGGTGGTTTTTCAGAGTGCTTTTTTACAACTTCTGATATTTTGCTCTTTAATTTAATAAACGGGGTTAAAAGTCTACCCGCAGTTTGTTTAAATGATTTTTTTGAATTCATTAAAATACCTCGGTCAAATTGCCTATTAGAACCCAATAAGTTATAATACAAACCGAAATTATAGCACGTCAAATATTTAAGTGCAAATAGGCAAAGGAAGTGGAATTGATGTTTTTGTTACAACTTAATTGGATTTGGATGGTGTTGATCGGGACATTGTTTATGGCCCTTACACCGGGATTATTAAAGATGGGCTTGCAGAAATCTAATATTAGAGTTTCCGCTGCTATTTTTGCTACGACTTTGCTCGTGATGACATTTATAATAGAAAGAATTAATTCAGAATTAAAGTTTGATTTGAGGATTGAGCCTCTGGACTATCTTAAAATACTGGGCTTAGGCATAGTTATGTGTTTGGCACTGTATTTTTTCCTGATTACGTTAAATAAAGCAACTGTTATTCAGACTATCGTGGGACTTCAGCTGGTAGAAATAACGAGTTTAATCTTTTCGATTATTTATTCGAAGAGCCTGATGACTAATGAAGTTATAATTAGAACGGTTATCATCCTGATAGCGGTAGGACTTATGGTTTGGTCGGAAAACAACGATAGAAAGTGGATAATCTTTATGATACTTACGGCGATGGCTGTAACAGGAATCCTAATCTATCCGATTGTCGTTCCGACTACAGTGAATGATTCCAGAATAAATCTGATCGCGGTAGCGCTTGCGACAGTTTTAGTGTGGATCGTCTTTATCGTAAAACAGGAAGGTAAATCGCTGAAGAAGATTACAGTCTTTAATGCTTTCTTTTTAGCGATAGCTGGAGCGCTACTGGTACTGGGGCATGTGATGATAGGAATGGCTGTGCGAAATGGTGATTCGAAGATTGCGACATCTATATCGAAGCTGGTACTTCCGGTTGCAGCAGTTTTGTCTATGGCACTATTGAATGAAAAAATGAATGCCAAAAAGTGGATAGCAGTAATCCTGATTTTGGCTGCGAATTATTATGTGGTTTTATAAGAAGAGCGTAAGATTATGGCACTGAAATTTAGAGATAATACAAAAAAGGATAGAATAAAGAAATCAGCCATTACATTTGGAAGTATATTTGTATGCGCGCTGGTATTCTTCTCTATTACTTTGAATTTTCATAGAAAAATCGGAAAGCAGATTAATCCAAAGGGAACACTTCCTATTTTGTCTGCAACTGTAGAAGGCAAGCGCATTAATGAGATGCATGGATACAGAGACAAGATGGATACGGGTATAGTAAATTCGAATCTCATACCTGTTTCTGACGGAGAGCTTAAGTTTAATCTGGAAAAATATAAAAACGATATAAGCGATATACGCTATGAGCTTTGCGATGAAGCCGGTAAAAAAGTGTATAAAAGCGGTAAAGTATCTGTATCTTCAGATGGTAAGAACCTGGGAATAAATCTCAAAGATAGAGTAAAAAAAGACAATTACTATATGATAAAGCTTTCGATGGAAGTGGAGGATCGTCCGCTTTATTTTTACACAAAGATATATGATGCAAATCTTTCTAAGTTTAGAGAGTGCGTGGATTATGCAAATGGTATTCAGAAAGCTATTCTTTCAAAGGATCAGACTTCGCTTTCGATGATGGAACCACAGGAAGATAAGTATACAGATTCGCTGGCTACGGTAAATATTCATTCTTCACTTCCTCAGATCACCTGGAAGAATATGAATGTTAAGCTCGTAGGCGAGCCTGTTTTAAATGTAAATGCTTATTATAATGATACAGCAGAAATCACATATAGATATACTGTAGCGGATGAGAAGAATTCCTATAATGTACGTGAGTATATGAAGGTGAAAAATTCGGATAAGCTGTATCTCTTAGATTATCAGCGTTATACAGAAGAAGTGTTTAAGGGTACATCTGCCAAGCTTAATAATGACGGTTTGAGTCTGGGTATAGTTTCAGATTCAGTATCATATGCATCAAATAAGACGGGAAGAATAGTTGCCTTTGTGAACAATGGAAGGCTGTTTGAATATAATCAGACTACAGGAAAGATAGTAAAAGTCTTTGACTTTGGTAACGGACAGAAGGATGCTAGATCTGATTACTGGCAACATGATATTAGAATTCTGTCTATAGGAGAAGGCGGATCTCTCGATTTTGCAGTTTATGGATATATGAATTCCGGAACACATGAGGGCAGATCCGGTATTTCTTTTTTCAAATATGATAGTTCGACAGATTCGACTACAGAGCAGGTGTTCTCCAGATCGGATATGCCGTTTGAATTCTTGAAAATCGAATATTCAGATACGATGTATCGTAGTAGAACGGGAAGCTACAATATCATGTCAAATGGTTCGCTGTTTGAGATTTCTGCTTCTGGTAAGAAAATCGAGAAGAAACTATCCGGCTTGCAGGAATCTCAGTACAAAGAATCTTCAAATGGCAGATTTATTTCATGGACTGATAAAGATGAGCCATCATCTTTAGTGCATACGGTAGATCTCGAGAATGGTAGGAGTTTCGATTATAAAGCCGGAGATGGTGAAAAAATCATTCCGCTTTTATATATCGGTCAGGATTTCATCTTTGGACGAGTCAGAGATGGTGAGAAAGGTATCGATGAGGAAGGAAATGAAGTTTATCCTATGCATGAAATCGATATTGCGGATGTTACCAGTGATGAGTTAAAGATAGATAAGAAGTATCCGCAGAATGGATATGTTGTAACAGAGGTTATAGAGCGCGATTCGACTTTGTATCTTCGTAAAGCAAATCTGGAAGATGGCGTGTATAAAACTAGCGGCGAAGATGTTATTAAGAATACATTTGTAGCTGATAATAGTGGTGCGTCTGTTACATATAATGTTAATGAGAATAAAGGTCGTCTTACTAATCTGACTATGACAGAGAATATAGATATACAGAGTAAGAAGATTGCGGTCTCAAATATCAGAATGAGAGATCTCGGAGATGTAATTAAACTTCCGACACCAAATCTAAAGGGAAATTATTATGTAGTTGTCGGCGGCCATATTATGGCTCAGGGTGACAAGCTTACACGAATGATAGAAAGTGCGAGCGAGTTTAACGGTTCTGTAGTTTCAGAGAATAGATTGGTTTGGTCTTCTACTCGTAAGGACAGAACTCATAATCTGGAAGTCACAGCAAATGATTTGAAAGAGATTAAAGAAGAGAGCGGAAAGGGAACATATGTCAAACTGAATGGTTTGGAATTAAAGAATGTACTCTATTTCGTTGCAGAAGGTCATCCTGTATATGTGGAGACTAAAGATGGTGAATACTTAATCGTAGGATACGATACACTGGGTGTTAATATTTATAATCCGGCTACAGGTGTGTATGAAACTGTAATGCAGACTGCATTCGGCTATAAGACCGGTGAGAATGGAAATGTATTTAAAGTAAGTATTGAATAAGATATGAAAAAAGCGGTTGTGAGGAAAACTCACAACCGCTTTTTTAGAAGAAACTGATTAAAGCTTCTGATTGTCTTTGTAGTTCTGAACAACAGCAGCGATACGATCATATGGATCGAGGAGCTTAGACATAGATGCATCATGGTTGAGTGTATCGATGATGTATGCGATGTATTTGCTCATGTCGCAGTTGATGTAATAGTCTCTAGAGAGTAGTTCCGGTGTCTGGTATGTAAGGTTTGTTGTAACTACCTTGTAGATGATACCGTCTTCTACAGCTTTATCAAATGAAGCAAGTCCATTTGTGAAGAGGCCAAATGTAGCGATTACAAAGATTCTTCTGGCCTTTCTCTTTTTAAGCTCTGTAGCAACATCAATCATAGATTCTCCAGAAGAAATCATGTCATCTACGATGAATACGTCTTTGCCTTCTACAGAAGAACCGAGGAATTCATGTGCGATGATAGGATTGCGTCCATCGACGATCTTTGAATAGTCACGTCTCTTATAGAACATACCCATATCTACACCGAGTACAGATGCGAGATATACAGCTCTCTTTGTAGCTCCTTCATCAGGAGAGATGATCATCAGATGATCATTGTCAATCTGCAGATCATCTACGTTCTTGCAGATTGATTTGATGAACTGGTAAGAAGCTGGTACAGATTCGAAACCGTGGAGTGGAATAGCGTTCTGTACGCGTGGGTCGTGTGCATCAAATGTGATGATGTTATCTACGCCCATTGCCTCAAGGTCCTGAAGTGCGAGTGCACAGTCGAGAGATTCTCTAGCGCTTCTTCTGTGCTGTCTGCTTTCATAAAGGAAAGGAAGAATTACGTTAATACGCTTTGCTTTTCCGTTTGTAGCAGCGATAAGTCTCTTAAGGTCGTTAAAGTGATCATCAGGTGAGTAATGGTTCTCGTGTCCACACAGTTTGTATGTAAGAGAGTAATTCATAACATCTACCATGAAGTAGAGATCCATACCTCTTACAGACTGTTCGATAAGTCCTTTTGCCTCACCTGAGCCAAAGCGTGGAGCAGATGATTTGATGATGAATGAGTGATCCTTGTATGATGAGTTTGCAGTATCTACAGACTTATCAAGGGAACGCTCTGTTCTCCATCTTAGTAGATAATCATTTGCCTTCTGAGCAAGCTCGCTACAGCTTTTAAGTGGAACGAGACCCAGTGGAGCTATAGGATTGTAGCTTGTCAGTTCGTTGTCATTTGACATTTTTTTGATTCCTCCTAAAACAATTAAATCTTGGTTGAGTTTATCTTCTGGCGGAGTCGAATATCTTCTCCGCAGAATTTCAATAGATTAAAGTTACTGTATATTCTGGAAGATATTCTCTCAGAATAATGTTCTTTCAGCTCTAAAACATTTAGATTAGTAGAGATGATCATAGGTTTGTTCTTTAGAAGTCTTTCGTTTAAGCAATAGAAAAACTGTGACAGGTTGAAGTCAGTCAGGTTTTCCGTGCCCAAATCATCGATGATCAGTACATCAGAGTTGAAGATTTTATTATAATCGCTTTTTGCATTGTCGCGTGCAAAACGTGATTCACGTAAGGTGTCAAAGAGCTTTGTGGCACTAAAGTATATAACCGAATGGCCATTTGCGATTAGTTCATTCGCTATGCAGTTTGACAGGAATGTTTTTCCGGTACCGACATTTCCATAAAAAAGAATCGAATCCGGTGTGTCTCCGTTTAACATATCGGAGACGAATTTCTTTGAAGTGCGGAATGCGTTCTTTGCAAGTTCGAGTTCGGATTTCTGAGAACCCGGATCGATAACAGTCGCACTATAATAATCTAATGAAAAATTGCGAAATTCGCAATACCTAATATTATCAGTAAGAGAAGATTGGTTAAAAGTTACATCGATAATCTTCTGTTTTAAACAATGACAAGGTTTTCTGTCGATATAGCCTGTATCCTTGCAATCAGGACATGAAAAATGAGGCTCCAGATAGTCAGCAGGGAAACCGTGAGAAGTAATTAGTTCTTTTTTCTTCTGGATTAACTCCTGTATTCTATCATTGGCCTCGTGAATATCGTAAGTAGAATTTAAGGATTTCATAACAGCAGTAGTGCTTATTTCTGAAATCATATTATCGATATCGGAAAGTGCAGGGATAGCACTATAGACCTCGTCGCGATTGGCGAGGTCCAAGTCTCTGTTATATCTCTGTGCTCTTTCATAAGAGCGCATTATCTCAGAATACTGTTCGTTGCTGATTCCCATTATTGTAGCAACTTCCTTTCAAGTTCGATGATGTTATCAGTGCTGGTTGAGCGCTCTGTAAAACTCTGGAAGTTTGTTGTCTTTGCGGAAACTACCTTTGGCTTTTTAGCACTCATATTTCTATTTGTATCACGGCGCTGAACTTCGCCGAGTGTTCTGATCTGGTTCTTATGCCAGTCTTTTAAAATCTTATCAGCATATGCGAAGCTTATCTTTCCTGTATTAGAAAGGGCTCTTTCGCATGCTTCGGAAAGCAGGTCGTCGGAAAAATGATACTCATTTGTCCACTGTGCCAGGTATTTTTCCTCGCGTGAGTTCAGATTTCTCTGACTGATTCCGAAAGCTTTGACTACAGCGTAGTATGCTTTTGAATGAACGTTGTTTGCTGCTTTTGCAGCTTCTTCTGTGAGGATACCTTGTTCTTTCCATTTAATCGCAATAGTGTTCATATAGTAGAAACTATTGTGGTTATTGTTCATGCAGAGCTCGATAAGGTATTCGATCAAATCTGGAGAAAGACCTAAATCGCTGTTCCAAGAAAGAATGAACTGCATTTCACGGCTGGAAAGTGGTTTACCATTAAGCATTTCAGCCATATTTACGACTTCTTCCAGAGTAGCTTCGTCAAAGAGAATCTTTTCAGGTTCTGCTTCGGCTTTCTCTACTGGAGATGGAACTGCAGGCTCTGGTTCATTAGCTTCTTCTGTAGTGATACATGTCATGTTTGATTTTGAATCAGATTTATTTAGAATGCAGATTCCGACTACGACGCCGTTCGCATCATATTCGAGTCTGATAAGTCCTTTTTCTTCCCAGTATTGGAGAGCACGTCTAATATCTGCTTCAGTGTGATGCAGTGTATCAGCTGCTCTTTTTATAGAAAAGCTCATTTGGTTTGAGCTTAAAGAACGCAATAGATAGAGATATGTTTTTACAAACTCTCCACTTGATTCAGGCATAAAAATATCTATAAAGTCGTTACTAATACATGTGACCTGGCTAACACATGAAGAATGTAAAATAATCTCATCTGGCATAAAGAATTTCCTCCCAAAAATACTCGAGTGAAATTATAACATATTATCCCTATTCTTCAAGAGGTGATGCGCTGGAAAGCCTTGTAAACTAAGGGTTTGAAGGATGTGTGGATATGTTAATAACTTTTGAAAAACCTTTCAAAATCGCTATTTTTGGCATAAAAAAACTGGGGATAAGTTATCCCCAGTAAATTGTTGATAATGTGGATAACTATCGTCCGACGAGGTTTTCACCGACTTCTATAATGTTTCCGGCTCCCATAGTTATCAACAGGTCTTGGTTCATAGAATTTTTTTCTAAAAAGTTTTCAATTTCTTCAAAAGTTTCAAAGTAATGACATTCTTTACCCTTTTCCTGAATGAGTTTCTGAATGTCAGCAGAGCTTACTCCGTATATGTCCTGTTCTCTGGCAGCATAAATCTTTGCGAGAACTACGATGTCAGCCATAGAAAGAGCATCAGCAAAATCCTGAAGGAATGCCTTTGTTCGAGTATAAGTATGTGGCTGGAACGCAACGATTATACGGTTATGTGGTGTGTGAAGAGCTGCGTCGAGAGATGCTTTGATCTCTGTAGGATGATGAGCATAGTCATCTACTACAACAGCACCGTTTTTAAGTCTGCCCTTGTATTGGAATCTACGGTCGGCACCGGTAAATGCCTTTAATCCACGCTGAATCATTTCATAAGGAATGTTCATATCAATCATAGTTGCGATAACTGAAAGCGCGTTTGAAACGTTGTGCTTTCCTGGAACATGCAGTGAAATCTCAGGAAGCTCTTTGCCATAAGCAACAGGTGTAAAAGTAGCGTGGCCGAGTTCATCGTATTTGATATTTACGGCATGATAATCATAAGAATCATCGAGACCAAATGTAGTAATCTTACATTTTAAATCATGAGTGATTTCCTCGAGATTTGGGATAGCACCGTTGATATAGAGAACACCGTCTTCCTTTGTATTTGTGGCAAATTTGTGATATGACATTCTTTCGTTTTCAAGTGTTTTAAAGTAATCCAAATGCTCAGCATCAATATTTAGAATGATGTTGTACTTAGGATAGAATGAAAGAAAACTGTCTGTATATTCGCAGGCTTCAGTTACAAATATATCTGATTCACCATATCTGACATTTGATTTGATGGCAGAGAAAATAGCGCCTACAGAAATAGTAGGGTCTGCGTCGCATTCCAACAGAACCTGGCTGATCATGGAAGTTGTAGTAGTTTTTCCATGTGTACCGGCTACAGCGATAGACTGTTTGAAATGACCCATAAGCTGGCCGAGAAGTTCAGCTCTGGTTAGCATAGGCTTACCTGTTTTCTGTGCAGCTTTGAATTCAGGGTTGTCTGGATGGATAGCTGCTGTATAAACGAAGAAGTCTGTGTCGTTTGTTATGTTTTCTTTCTGCTGTGGATAATGGATGTCTGCACCTAATGAAACCAGATGGTTTGTAAGCGCAGATTCAGCTCTGTCTGATCCGGAGACAGAGAATCCCTTCTTTAATAATATTTCAGCAAGACCACTCATGCTGATTCCACCGATACCTATAAAGTGTACGGATAATTTTTTTTCAAAATCAATACTATACATAACGACCTCTTATATCTTAAAAATCTTTAACAGAACTATTATACATTCTGAATATAGAAAATCAATTGTGAGTTGTGAATATATCGGTATGTTATAAAAAAATCTAAAAAAGTCATTTAAAATAATTAAATTTGCATAAAATTTCACCAAACTTGTAAACAAAGTTGTTTAATTTTCGCGCATTATGATATACTTTATATACAAATCTGAATTTCTAATATAGTAATTACGAAAACGCGAACGTTTTCATGGCAAATTATCAACTTGTAAAGGGAAAAGCTTAAAAGGGGACTTAATAATGGGCAGAAAAGAAATGATTGCCATGCTGCTTGCAGGTGGACAGGGAAGTAGATTAGGTGTATTGACCTCAGATGTTGCCAAACCGGCGGTTGCATTTGGGGGTAAATATCGCATTATCGACTTTCCGCTTAGTAATTGCATTAATTCTGGAATTGATACCGTAGGTGTGCTGACTCAGTATCAGCCATTGGTTCTAAATTCTCATATCGGTATAGGAATTCCCTGGGACTTAGATAGAAATAATGGTGGCGTTACAGTTCTTCCTCCATATGAAGGAAATGAGAACGCTGATTGGTATAGTGGTACTGCAAATGCTATATATCAGAATATTAGATATATGGAGCAGTATGATCCTGAATATGTGTTGATTCTTTCAGGAGATCATATATATAAGATGGATTACGAAGCTATGCTCGATTTTCATAAACAGAATGAGGCAGACATCACGATAGCTGCACTACCTGTTCCTATTGAAGAAGCCAGCAGATTTGGTGTTGTAGTTACTGATGAGAATAATCGCATAAACGAATTTGAAGAGAAGCCGGAACATCCGAAGAGTAATCTGGCTTCGATGGGAATATATATATTCAGTTGGCCGGTTTTAAAGCAAGCGCTTACTGCTTTAAAAGAACAGTCCAATTGTGATTTTGGAAAACATGTTATTCCGTATTGCCATGATGAAGGCATGCGTATATTCGCATATGAGTTTAATGGCTATTGGAAAGATGTTGGTACATTGGGTGCATATTGGGAAGCCAATATGGAACTCGTGGATTTGATTCCGGAATTTAATCTGTACGAGGAATTCTGGAAGATTTACACACAGCAGAATTCAATCGATCCACATTATGTCGGAGAAAATGCTCATGTACAGAAATCTATCATTGGTGCAGGTGATGAAATCTACGGTTCGGTAGAGAATTCTGTACTCGGGCCGGAAGTCGTGGTTGAAGAAGGCGCCATCGTCAAAGATTCTATATTGATGGGGCGTGTACATATAAAGAAAAACACTTATATAGAAAAAGCTATCATAGCTGATAGAAGTGTTATAGGCGAAAATGTCAAAATAGGAGTCGGAGAAGAGGTGGAGAGTAAGCTTAGTACAAAGATTTATTCCTTTGGTTTGGCTACGATTGGCTCGAATTCGACGATACCTGATAATGTAACTATTGGAAAAAATACGGCTATAAAAGGTGCAACTGTTGCGGAAGATTATCCGAACAAAGAACTTGAAAGCGGTGACTACATTATTAAGGCAGGTGAATTGGCATGAAAGCATTAGGAATCATACTAGCGGGTGGAAACAGTTCGAGAATGGGAGACCTGTCAAAGAATCGTGCTATAGCTGCGATGCCTATGGCGGGAAGTTATAGAGCGATAGATTTTGCTTTGAGTAACATGACGAACTCGGGTATACAGACTGTAGCTGTATTAAGTCAGTATAATGCCAGGTCTTTGAACGAACATTTGAATTCTTCAAAATGGTGGAACTTTGGTCGTAAGCAAGGAGGATTATTCCTGTTTACGCCGACAGTCACAGCGGATAACAGCTGGTGGTACAGAGGCACCGCAGATGCAATGTGGCAGAACATTGATTTTTTGAAGAAGAGGCATGAGCCATATGTGATTATTTCCGGTGGCGATTCTATTTACAAACTTGATTTTTCGAAGCTTCTCGATTATCACATAGAGAAGCAGTCCAATATTACAGTAGTGTGTGCCAGAGCTGAAGAAGGCGAAGATTTGAGCCGTTTTGGTGTGGTGAAGATGGACCAGGACGATCAGATTGTAGAGTTTGAAGAGAAGCCGATGGTGGCTCACTCAAATATAGTATCTACTGGAATATATATAATGCGTCGCAGAGTGCTGATTGAACTGTTGGAACAGAGTAATCGTGAGGGACGATATAATTTTGTTACTGACATCCTGATTCGTTATCTGGGAATGAAGAAGGTGTATGGATATATGATGGAAGGGTATTGGAGAAATATCGCTTCGGTCGATTCATATTACCAGACTAACATGGACTTTTTGAAATCGGATGTTCGTAAATATTTTAGGGATGAACCGCATATTTATTCCAAGGAGCAAGACAGGGCTCCTGCAAAGTACAATGCTGGCAGCGAAGTAAAGAATAGCTTGGTTACCAGTGGTAGCATTATTAATAGTAAGGTCGAGAATTCTGTTATTTTCAAAGGTGTATTTGTAGGTAATGGATGCACGATCAAAAACTCCATCATACTTGATGGCGCATATATCGGAGACAACGTATATGTCGAAAATTGCATCGTTGAAAAAAACGAGACTTTACTGAGTAACACCAGTTATGTGGGCAAAGAAGAAATAAAAGTTGTTGCAGAGAAAAACAACCGATATAGCGTCTAGAAAGAGAATAGAAGGGGGCAATATGTTGAATATTACAGATATTAGAATGCGAAAGATCGAAAAAGAGGGAAAGATGAAGGCTGTCGCTTCAATCACAATTGATGACGAGTTTGTTGTTCATGATATCAAGGTGATTGAAGGAGAAAAGGGCCTGTTCATCGCAATGCCTAGCAGAAAGGCAACAGATGGCGAGTACAAGGATATCGCACATCCTATTCGTTCAGAGACTAGAGCTCTTCTTCAGGATAAGATTCTGGAGAAGTACAAGACAGAAATCCTGGAGCAGTAGTTATTGCAAAAAGTATTAAAGCGGTTCATAATAGCATAGCTAGAAAGTAAAAAAGAGAGCGTGGTAATCCATACTCTCTTTTTAAATGTTTGAACTAAGGAGATAAAGATGTTAATAGTAGCTGGCTTGGGAAATCCAACTTTAAAATATAGACATACCAGACATAATGCCGGATTTGATGCAATCGATGCGCTGGCAAAGGCATACGGTATTTCTGTAAAAAAGACAGATTTCAAAGGTAAGTTTGGAGAGGGAAATGTAAACGGGGAAAAAATAGTTCTCGTAAAACCACAGACTTTTATGAATCTGAGTGGTGAATGTATTAAACCTCTTATGGACTATTATCATGCTGATCCAAAGAAGGATTTGGTAGTTATCTCAGATGATGTTATGATTGAACCAGGCAGAGTGCGTATTAGAAAAAAAGGAAGCGCTGGCGGACATAACGGACTAAAAAGTATCATATCAAATGTCGGAACAGATGAGTTTGTAAGACTTCGAGTAGGAGTAGGCAAATTCCAAGACGGAGATGATATGATTCGTTATGTGCTGGGCAGACTTCCTAAAGATGATAGAAAGAAGATGGAAGATACGCTTTCTTCACTGCCTGAAGTGATGGATTATTTGATAAAACGTGATGTTGATGGAGCGATGAATGCCTTTAACAATCATGTCTTTTAGAGCGAATGTATTATGAAAGCATTTTTAAAACCGTTTGAGGCGCTGCAGGATATAAATGAGTTAAAAGAACGTCTGCAGAAACATAATAGAGAGTTTTTTGAATTATCCGGTGTGACGGGATCGGGAAAGTCACATGTGATTTATGGGATTTCCGAAGTTAGTGAACATACGCTGGTCGTTGTATCGGATGATTTAAAGGCAAAAGAAATGTATGAGGAGCTGTCTTTTTACAGGGATGATGTGTACATCTTCCCAGGGAAAGATATGCTCTTTTTTCAGTCTGATATCAGAGGAAATGCGCTTACTATTCCGAGGGTAAATGTGCTTTCCAGAATGGTTTCAGGGGAATCCTTTGTGGTAATCGCGACGATAGATTCGCTTCTTAATACACTGCAGAAACCGGAGAAGTGGTCTCGTGGAATTCATGAACTAAAGATAGGTGATGAAATTGATACAAAGGTATTTGCCAGAAATCTTTCTGAAGAAGGATATGAACGTGTTACGCAGGTAGAACAGCCGGGAGAGTATGCTATCCGTGGTGGAATCATCGATATTTTTTCACTGACAGATTCTGATCCGTTTAGAATCGAACTCTGGGGTGATGAAATAGATCTCATAAAGCGGTTTAATGCATCTGATCAGAAATCGACGGACCAGGTGGATTCAGTTCAGTATTATCCAGCGTGTGAGTTTGTGTTGGATGAGGATGAGGTCGATTGTGGAATCGAAGCGATGCGAGCTGAGATGGACGAGATATATGCAAAGTACAGAAAAGAGATGAAGACTGAAGAAGCCTATCATCTTAAGTCGACGGTTGAAGCTGCTATCGAGAAGATGGAGAGCGGATGGATCAGACAGGAAGGTGAAGTGTATCTTCCTTATTTCTTAAGTGAAGCGGGAAGTCTACTTGATTATCTTCCGAAAGATACAGTTTGTTTTTTTGATGAGCCTAGACATATAGAAGAGGCTGCAAAGCAGACAGCGGCAGAATTTGCCGAGTCGATGATGCATAGATTAGAGGCAGGGTATATTCTGCCGAGACAGAGAGAACTGCTTCTGGATGAAAAAGTACTGAAGCAGGCCTTTACTCGCTTTGGTGGAGTGGTAATGTCGCTTCTCGATTCTCCGGGCAAGTGGTTAAAGATTTTAGAGCGCTTCCATATTAGAATGCAGCAGGGTTCGACGTTTAACGGAAGCTTTGAAATGCTTTGTGAAGATATAAAGAAGTATCGAGCGAAGAAATTCACGATTGTAATCGTATCGCCATCGCATGCTGCAGGAAAGAGAATCGCAAAGGATCTCTTTGATATAGGAGTTCCGGCTTTTTATTCTGATAAAGAGGATTATGAACCAAAACCCTCTGAGGTTATGGTTACTTTTGGTCGAATCCAAAAGGGATATGAGTTTAGCGACAGTAATTACGTCTTTATATCAGAAGGTGATATCTTTGGCGCGAAGAAGAAAAAACGTAAGAAAAAAGTACGCTATGAGGGAGAGCATATTTCGGGCTTTAGAGATTTGAAGCCTGGAGATTATGTCGTACATGAGAATCATGGACTCGGTATATATCGAGGCATGGAGAAGATTGAAGTAGACGGAGTTCTAAAGGATTATCTGAAGCTTGAATATGCTGGTGGAAGCAATCTGTATGTTTTAGCTACTCAGCTTTCATCGATACAGAAATATGGAAATGCCAGTGATAAGAAACCTAAGTTATCATCACTGGGCTCGTTAGAATGGTCAAAGACGAAAGCCAGAGTAAAGACTGCGGTTGGAATAATCGCAAAAGAACTCGTAAATCTATATGCCTTAAGGCAGCAGGATAGCGGCTATGTATTTGATGAAGATACTGAATGGCAGAGAGAATTTGAAGAAGCTTTTCCGTATGAAGAAACCGATGGACAGCTTGAAGCCATACGTGATGTGAAGCACGATATGGAAAGCCCAAAGATTATGGACCGTCTAATCTGCGGAGATGTAGGTTTTGGAAAGACTGAAGTCGCTATTAGAGCAGCTTTTAAAGCTGTGCAGGAAAACAAGCAGGTGGCGTATCTCGTGCCTACTACGATTCTGGCAGAACAGCATTACAATAATTTCGTACAGAGATTAAAAGACTTCCCTGTAAACGTGGTATTGCTCAGTAGATTTAGAACTCCGGGAGAGGTAAAGAAAGCTGTAAAGAAGCTGGAGACCGGTGAAGCTGATATAGCAATAGGCACGCACAGACTTCTGTCAAAGGATGTTCATTTTAAGGATTTGGGGCTTCTGATTATAGATGAAGAGCAGAGATTTGGCGTAGGTCATAAGGAAAAAATAAAACAGTTAAAGAAAAATGTGGATGTACTTTCTATGTCGGCCACTCCGATTCCCAGAACCTTACATATGAGCTTGACAGGAATCAGAGATATGTCGGTTCTGGATGAGCCGCCTAGAGACAGACAGCCTATTCAGACTTTTGTGTTTGAATATAACGATGAATTGATTCGAGAGGCCATAGCCAGAGAGATGGCCCGTGGTGGTCAGGTTTATTATGTTATAAATCAGATTAAAAATATAGCAGAGGTGGCGCAGCATATTCAGGCACTGATGCCGGATGCGACGGTTGCATTTGCACATGGTCGTATGCAAACTTCTCAGCTTGAAGATATCATGTACCAGTTTATAAATCATGAAATCGATATATTGGTTGCGACTACGATTATAGAGACAGGAATAGATATTTCAAATGTAAATACTATTATCATCCATGATGCGGACAGGATGGGACTCTCACAGCTATATCAGTTGAGAGGCCGAGTCGGTAGAGGCAATCGTACGGCGTACGCATTCTTTTTATACCGTAAGGACAAGATGTTAAAGGAAGATGCTGAAAAAAGACTGTCAGCTATACGAGAATTTACAGAACTGGGCTCTGGATTCAAGATTGCGATGCGTGATTTGGAAATACGTGGTGCTGGAAATATGCTGGGTAAAGAACAGCATGGACATATGGCATCCGTAGGATATGATTTGTATTGCAAGATGCTTAATGAAGCGGTTCTGGTGGAAAAGGGTGAAGCCGTAGAAAGCGTAGATTTCGATACTGTAGTTGAGATTAATCTGGATTCATTTATTCCTCAGAGTTATATACCGGATGAAGCTGAGAAACTAAACATCTATAAGAGAATTGCGGATATTTCTACTGAGGAAGAGAAGGACGAAATGCTGGATGAGCTTCTGGACAGATTTGGTGAGCCGACTCGATCTGTACAGAATCTATGTGAGGTTTCGTATCTTAGATCTCTGTGCCATAGAGCATATATTGAGGAAATCAGAGAGCGTGAAAATGGAATCAGAGTAAAGATGTACAAGGAAGCAAAGATAGACGTTACAAAGATTCCAGAAATCTTGGAGAAACTTAATCCATATGTAAGTTTTCAGCCTTTGGCGGAGGGCGCTGAGTTCTTTATAGACACAAAGCGCGATTCGAGAATAAAGAAACTGAAGACTTTAGATATTATGAAATCGATGGCAGAAACAATTATTGATTTGGCGATTGATGTAGTTGAATAAACTGAAAAAAGAGGCTATAATATTTTGGATTATGTGAAGGTTAAATAGGGAGGCATCATGAACAGAAAAAAAGTAGTAAGCCTACTCATGTGTATAGTATTGACTGCACCAGTACTGACAGGATGTGCTGCAACAGACAATATTGCACTGCTTAAGATTAATGAAGAAGGTGATAAGGACAAAATCACTTACGGATATGGAAAGTTCAACGCAAAGTTGACACAGGCACTTTATGATGTGACATATCAGGGCTACATGGGAGAAGATATGTGGCAGTCTGATCCATCGAATATGGGTACTACTATGGAAGAATCAGTAAAGAATACGATTCTTTCAAATATGAAGGAACAGTATGTTTTGATAAAACATGCTTCTGATTATGATGTAAAGCTTACAAAGAAAGATAAGCAGAAGATTGAAAAGGCAGCAAAGAAATTCATGAAGGCAAATTCAAAGAAAGCCCTCAAAGAATTAGGTGCTAAAGAAGAATATGCTGTTAGATATCTTTCTGATAAGGCAATCTCTGACAAGGTTAGAGAGAAGATTGAAGAAAAGGCTGATTCCTCAGTAACAGATGCAGAGGCAAACCAGAAAAAAGCTTCAGTTGTATTTTTTAACAATATATCTAAGACAGATGCAAACGGAAACAGCGTGGCAGTTACGAGTGATGATACTAAGAAGTTCAAAGAACAGGCTGAAAAGCTTTCACAGGCTGCAGATTTCGATGCAACTGCTAAAGAATTAGGTATAAACGCCGGAACACTTACATATGGTAAGGAAGAGATGAAGTCTGCTAAAAAGAAGCATGCGATTTCAGATGCTTTAGGCCAGTCTATTCCATATGAAGTGCTTCAGGATATAGATAAACTTGCAGAGGGTGAGACTTCAAAGGTTATCGAGAAGGATCAGGGATTTTTTGTAATCCATATGGTTTCCTTGAGCGATAAAGAGGCAACAGAGTCTGCAAAAGCAAACATGATTCAGACAAGGAAAACTGATTATTATCAGAAAAAGGTTGCCAAGTATGAGGCAAAGGTCGCTTGGAAGCTGAATGATTTTCTTTGGGGTAGAATCAGATTTATAGATACTTTTAAAGGAACTTTGAATTCTACTGATTCAAAGACTAAATAATTTGGTTTAAGGAGTAACATGGAACAGTACGTTATTAAAGGTGGTACACCACTCAAAGGTGAGGTTGAGATTGGTGGAGCAAAGAATGCGGCTTTGGCTATCCTGGCTGCAGCTATTATGACAGAGGATACAGTTAGAATTTCTAATGTGCCAGACGTTAGAGATACAAATGTCCTCTTGGGGGCTATTCAGGATATCGGAGCTACAGTTGAAAGAGAAGATAAGAATACAGTCATCATCAACGGTGCAGGCATTCATACTTATAGCGTAGACTACGATTATGTAAACAAGATTCGTGCATCTTATTATCTGCTCGGATCTATGCTTGGCAGATTTAAGAATGCTGAAGTTGCACTTCCTGGTGGTTGTGATATCGGATCACGTCCGATTGACCTTCATATCAAAGGATTTAAAGCACTTGGTGCAGAAGTAGATATCAGTTATGGTTTGATTTCTGCAAAAGCAGATAGACTGGTTGGAAATCATATCTATTTGGATAAGGTTTCAGTAGGCGCTACTATCAATATTTTGATGGCAGCAGTATTAGCAGAAGGAAAAACAGTTATCGATAATGCTGCACGTGAGCCACACGTAGTAGATGTCGCAAACTTCCTGAACAGCATGGGAGCTGATATCCGTGGAGCAGGAACAGAGTCTATTCGTATCAATGGTGTTTCCAGACTTCATGGTACAGACTATTCTGTAATTCCTGATCAGATTGAAGCCGGTACATTCCTCTTTGCCGGAGTAGCAACAGGTGGAGATGTTACAGTAAAGAATGTTATTCCAAAGCATTTGGAAGCTACTACTTCAAAGCTTCTCGAGACAGGATGCAAGGTTATAGAGTTTGATGATGCTGTTAGAGTAATCGCTACAAAGCCTTATTCTTCTACATCAGTAACTACTCTGCCATATCCTGGTTTTCCTACAGATATGCAGCCACAGATGGCAGTAGTGCTTGCGCTTGCAAATGGAGTTAGTACAGTTACAGAGACTATCTTTGAAAGTCGTTTTAAATATGTAGATGAACTCACTAGAATGGGAGCATCTATGCAGGTTGAAGGAAACGTGGCTATTATAAAGGGTGTAGACCACTTTACAGGAGCCAGAGTTCAGTCACCTGATTTGAGAGCCGGAGCCGCACTTGTTATTGCAGGCCTCGCGGCTGACGGGGTTACAATCGTGGATGATATTCATTATATCCAGAGAGGATATGAACTCTTCCATGAGAAGCTTAGAGGATTGGGAGCTACAATTGAGAAAACATCTTCTGATAAAGAGATTCAGAAATTTATTTTGAAGGTGTCTTAATGTATTAAGGGGGGGACAGATGAAAGAGATTTTGTTGAAAGATGTCGAAGCGGGAATGGTTACAGCTGCTCCTGTAAGGACAAAGAGTGGCCAGACTCTGGCAGATAAGAATACGACTTTATCAAGTCAGCTTATCGCCAGATTCACTTTTTACCATATTCATTCTATAGTTATCGATGATGTAGGGAATGAGGTCGAGGAAGCTGTAGAAGTAAAGAGTGAGGAAAAGTCGCCTAGGGTAAAAAGTTACACAAAAGAGATTAAGGAATCCAGTTTCTCCAGAGACTATGTTTCCTATAATCAGAAATTGAGTCAGACAGACGAGTTTAGAGAGTTCCAACTTTCTTATGCTCTGTGTCTGGAAGATTTAAAGAGAAATTTTGCTCGTATTAAGAGCAATGAGTTTGATATAAAGAAGGAACCATTGCTCAGACATGCGGCTGGTATTTCTAAATATAGAACTGCACTCGAGCTTTTCAATATGATTAGATGTGTTCGTTTTTCAGAGGACAGTATTTATTCGCATTGCTTGAATGTAGCTTTAGAGACATGTGTTCTCGGTAAGTGGTTAAAGCTCGATAACGAGACTTTGAATGAACTTACAAATGCGGCTCTGCTGCATGATATAGGTAAGACTGAGATCGCTAGTTCGATATTGAATAAAAAAGGAAGACTTACTCCGGAAGAATTCCAGGTTATTACAAATCATACTATCATCGGAAATCGTATTTTGAAAAATGCCGGTTTCAATATCTCTATTCGAAATGCCGCTTTGCAGCATCATGAGAGAAATGATGGTAAAGGATATCCTAGAGGACTCACAGGCGATGAGATAGATGATTTTGCAGCGATGATTGCACTTATCGATGTTTATGATGCTATGACATCACCTAGACCTCAGAGAGCGCCGTTGTGTTCTTTTGAGGTAATCGAAGAGTTTGAAAAAATAGGATTTGAAAAGTACAACACAAAGTATCTTTTGACATTCCTGTCACATCTGGCCGGAATGCATCACAATACTATGGTTATGCTGGATGATGGTACATGCGGAAGAGTGGTTTATATAAATCAGTCGAAGCTTTCGAGACCAATTATTGAAAAGGATAACGGTGAAGTGATTGATCTGTCCAGAGAACCCAACCGTAGAATAATTAGAACTCTATAAGAAATAAAAGGCTATTTTCTATGAATGAAAATAGCCTTTTTTATTAAATATAGATAAAATTCGCACAAATCCAGTCTTTTTCCTTGACGAACTGCGTTTAGGAATGTATGCTACTAATATGTATCGATAAGATTGAAAATTCCATATATATTTAAAGTTTCTCTTATTAAGAGTGGTGGAGACAATAGGATCAGTGAGACCACGACAACCTCCGGACGATGGACGGAAGGTGCCTTCCTTAAGCGAGTAATCGAACAATAAGGGAATTCTTAATCTTTAATGCTGATCCGCCTTTTTGGGTGGATTTTTTCTTTTTATTTAGGAGGTAAATGATGGAAAAAAGACTTTTTACATCAGAATCAGTTACAGAAGGACATCCAGACAAAGTATGTGATGCTGTCAGCGATGCGATTCTAGATGCATGCATGGAGCAGGATCCGATGAGCCGTGTTGCATGTGAGACTACTGCGTGTACAGGTTTTATTCTGGTAACAGGAGAGATCACAACAAAGGCTGTTCTGGATATTCCAAGCATAGTTAGAAAGACGGTAAATGAGATCGGATATAACGACGCAGCAACAGGATTTGATGGCAATACATGTGCTGTAATGGTTGCTTTGGATCAGCAGTCTGCTGATATTGCACAGGGTGTAGACAAGGCTCTCGAGGCTAGAGAAGGATCATTAAAAGATGATCTGGACACAGGCGCAGGTGATCAGGGTATGATGTTTGGTTATGCTACAAACGAGACAGATGATTATATGCCATATCCTATTGATCTCGCACACAAGCTTTCAAAGCAGCTTGCAGATGTGAGAAAGAACGGAACTCTGAAGTATTTACGTCCAGACGGAAAGACACAGGTTTCTGTTGAATATGATGAGAATGGAAAGCCGGCCAGACTGGAGGCTGTAGTTCTTTCTACTCAGCATGATGAGGATGTGACACAGGAACAGATTCACAACGATATTAAGAAGTATGTCTTTGATCCAATCCTTCCAAAGGAGCTTGTGGATGATAAGACTAAGTTCTTTATCAATCCTACAGGCAGATTTGTAATCGGTGGACCACACGGTGATGCAGGACTGACTGGTAGAAAGATTATTGTTGATACTTATGGCGGAATGGCTCGTCATGGTGGCGGAGCTTTTTCTGGAAAAGACTGTACTAAGGTTGACAGATCTGCAGCTTATGCAGCCAGATATGTTGCAAAGAACCTCGTAGCAGCAGGACTTGCTGAAAAATGCGAGATTCAGCTCAGCTACGCAATCGGAGTTGCTGAACCTACATCTATCAATGTGGATACATTCGAGACAGGCAAGCTTTCAGATGAGAGACTTGTAGAGATTGTACGTGAGAACTTTGACTTACGTCCAGCAGGTATTATCAAGATGCTTGACCTTCGCAGACCTATTTATAGACCTACTGCAGCTTATGGACATTTTGGAAGAAATGATCTGTCACTTCCATGGGAAGCACTTGATAAGGCAGAAAAGTTAAAGAATTATTTATAAAATTTATAATTCTAAATATTCAGTATTCTAAATTAATATCATTAAGTGTTATAATAAGATTGTGCATTGCACAATCTTATTTTTTTCGGAGGGAAAAGGGTGAAACTAAAGACAAGGTTATTGATTTCTTTCTTTATAATACTATTGATGCCTTGTTTGCTGGCGGGCATAGGTTATGTTGGAATGTATAGAGCGGCCGGGCAGGGTGTTCGAGGTATAGGGAAAGGCGAACGAGGACTGCTTTCAGCATCACAAAGGATGCTGACACATTATTCTAATGAGAATGGCCGAAATATAGCCAAGTGGTTAGAAGAGAATAAAGACAGGGATCTGTCGCTTCTCGATGTAGAGAAGATGGATTCTGAAATAAAGAATAATAATTCCTATCTTATATATAGAGTAAATGATGATGTAATCTTTGATGGTTGCACGAATGCAAAGGAAAGCGTTAAAGACCAGAAGCTTCCAAAGTACGGAGCTAATCCGTCAGATGTAAATCTGGCTGTAGAGAATAGCAAAGGCGCTTCGGTAACGTTGAAGCAGGTGGATTTTAAATCATCAAACGGTCAGAAGTCCACAATCTTTGTAGTAACTTCATCCGAAACACTTAAGAGAGTTATTGAAAAAATATTTGCAGATTTTTTTGTTTCATCGTTCATAATACTGTTATTAACTGCAGTGATTATGGTACTATGGAATTATAGAAAGATAGTACCGCGAATTGAATTGTTGGTTAAAGCTACAGATGAGATTCGAAAGGGAAATCTGAATGATGAAATTCTACCAGAAGGCGACGATGAGATAACTGCCTTATATATAGCGTTTGAAGAAATGAGAAAGCGACTGCTCGCAAATGCCGATGAGAAGATGCAGAATGAAGAAGAGCAGAAGCAGCTGATCAGTAATATAGTTCATGATCTGAAGACACCTATTACTGCAATTAAGGGATATGCAGAGGGCGTGCTGGATGGAGTGGCTTCAGAACCTGAAAAAAGAGACTCGTATCTAAGGACTATCGTACATAAATCAAATGATATGAATGCATTGATAAATGAGTTGTCCTTATATACAAAGATAGATTTGAATAGAATACCGTACAACTTCACGATGATTCCGGCGAAGACTTTCTTTGGGGATTCTGCAGAAGAGATAGAGATGGATCTGAAGAACCAGAAGATTGAGTTTGAATATGAAACGGATTTGAGTGAAGATGTACGTATTATAGCTGATAAACAGCAGCTGGAGAGAGTAATCCATAACATTGTTTCTAACAGTGTAAAATATATGGGACCTAAAACCGAAGCAGATCCGGGACGTATAGAGATGAGAGTTTCAGATGTAGGGGATTCGGTGCAGGTCGAGCTTAGAGACAATGGTATAGGCATAGCTCCAAACGATTTACCACATATTTTTGATAGATTGTTTAGAGCGGATTCATCCAGAAATTCTACAACCGGGGGCTCAGGAATCGGACTATCAATTGTTAAAAAGATTGTAGATGATCATGGTGGAAGTATATGGGCAACTAGCACAGAGGGGGCAGGAACAACGATGTATTTCTTGCTCAGGAAGAAAATGGAGGAGAAAAATGTCAAGAATTTTGATAGTCGAAGACGAGGAAGCAATCGCAAACCTGGAGAAAGATTATCTGGAATTAAGCGGGTTCGAGGTTAAGGTGGAATCTAATGGTACAGATGGTCTCAATTCTGCATTGAATGAAGATTTTGATATGTTTATTCTTGATTTGATGCTTCCGGGAGTAGACGGCTTTGATATTTGCGAGAGAATTCGCGAAATCAAAGACAACCCTATTCTGTTGGTGTCTGCAAAGAAGGAGGACATTGATAAGATTAGAGGTTTGGGAATGGGTGCTGATGACTATATCACAAAGCCATTCTCACCAAGTGAACTGGTAGCCAGAGTTAAAGCTCATCTCTCCAGATTTGAGCGCCTTACTAATGCGCCAAGTATTAACAATGAAATCGTAAATATTCGTGGTCTTAGAATCGATAAGACAGCTCGTAGAGTATGGGTAAACGGCGAGGAAAAACAGCTTACTACAAAGGAATTTGAACTTTTGAATTTCCTGGCTGAGAATCCTAACCATGTATTCTCTAAAGAGGATTTGTTTAGAGAAATCTGGAATATGGAATCTATCGGAGATATCGCTACTGTAACAGTTCATATTAAGAAGATTAGAGAAAAAATCGAAGTAGAAAAAGCTAATCCTCAGTACATCGAAACTATCTGGGGTGTAGGATACCGTTTCAAAATCTAATCACTTGAAAAATTAATATTGAATGGTTTGTGAGAGGGGTGCATATGAAGCCTGAAATCTTATTTGAGGATGATGACCTGTTTGTACTTTACAAACCAGCCGGAATGGCGGTTGAAACCAGGAATTCCTTAGAAGTTGACCTGGTTAGTTTCTTGCGCAATTTGAGAAGTGAAAGAAATGAAAGTACATATGTAGGAATTATAAATAGACTTGATCAGCCTGTTGAGGGTATAATGTTATGCGCTAAAACAAAAAAGGCAGCAGAACTCTTAAGCAGAGAACTGGTCGACCATATTATTAAGAAGTCCTATTATGCAATTGTAGAGAAGGATAATGTACCAGACTCACAGCGCTTGGAGGATTATCTGATTAAAGATACACGCGAGTCTAAAGCCCGTGTGGTAGAGGCAAATAATCCAAGAGCAAAAAAGGCAGTTTTATCCTATGAAGTAGCAGATACACTTGACAACATGAAGCTACTTGATATAGAACTGTTTACTGGGCGTTTTCATCAGATTAGATGTCAGCTCGCCGGGAGGAATATGCCTATACGCGGTGACAGAAAATATGGTGGAACGAATACGGGACGACCGCTTGCACTATGTGCATATAAAGTGAAGTTTCTCCATCCTATTTCGAGGGAAGAGATGGAACTGAAGATTCATCCACATGGAGAAGATTTCCAGGAATTCTCTATCTTAAGAGAAAAATAAGTAATTAAAGGAGTAATAATTAAAATGGCAGAAGACAAGAAATTGGTAGAGCAGATCACACCAATGGATGAAGATTTTGCGCAGTGGTACACAGATGTTGTACGTAAGGCTGAGCTCATGGAGTATTCATCCGTGAAAGGTTTTATGATCTTCAAACCCAATGGATATGCAATTTGGGAGAATATCCAGAAAAATTTAGATCAAATTTTTAAGGAGAATGATGTAGAAAATGTCTACATGCCGATGCTTATCCCCGAAAGTCTTCTGGACAAGGAAAAGGATCATGTAGAAGGTTTTGCACCAGAAGTAGCATGGGTTACTCAGGGCGGATTGAATGAACTTTCTGAGAGACTTTGTGTAAGACCTACATCTGAAACTTTGTTCTGTGATTTATACAGCAATATTATTAATTCATATAGAGACCTGCCAAAGGTTTATAACCAGTGGTGTTCAGTAGTTCGTTGGGAGAAGACTACTCGTCCTTTCCTACGTTCTTCAGAATTCCTGTGGCAGGAAGGTCATACAGCACATGCGACAGCAGAGGATGCTGAGGCCAGAACTATTCAGATGCTGAATATCTACGCAGATTTCTGCGAAAAATATCTTGCTATCCCTATGGTAAAGGGACAGAAGACAGATAAAGAGAAGTTTGCAGGAGCTGAATCCACATATACTATCGAGGCTTTGATGCATGATGGAAAAGCTCTTCAGTCTGGAACCAGCCATAACTTTGGAGATGGTTTCGCAAAGGCATTTGGAATTCAGTATACTGATAAGAACAACAAACTCCAGTATGTACATCAGACTTCTTGGGGTGTATCTACTCGACTTATCGGAGCTATCATCATGGTTCATGGTGATGATTCAGGATTGGTTCTCCCTCCTAGAATCGCACCTACACAGGTTATGGTTGTTCCTATCCAGCAGAAGAAGGAAGGAATCCTCGATAAGGCATCAGAAATCAGAGATGCTCTTAAGGCTGCAGGAATCCGCGCAAAGATGGATGATACAGATAAGAGTCCTGGATATAAGTTTGCAGAGGCTGAAATCAGAGGTATCCCTCTTCGTGTAGAAATCGGACCTAGAGATCTCGAAAACGGTAACTGTGTAATCGTACGTCGTGATACTAGAGAAAAAACAGTTTGTGCTATTTCTGATGTAACAAAAGTAGCAAATGAGATTATGACACAGATGCATGAAGACATGCTGGCTCGTGCAAAACAGCATCTTGAGACACATATTACAGATGCTCATGATTATGACGAGTTCAAGGATGCGATTGAGAACAAACCTGGATTTGTACGTGCTATGTGGTGTGGTGATGTAGCTTGTGAAGAGCAGATTAAAGCAGATACTACAGCTACAAGCCGTTGTATGCCATTTGAACAGGAACAGATTTCAGATGTTTGTGTATGCTGTGGAAAACCTGCAAAGAAATTGGTGTTCTGGGGTAAGGCTTATTAATGAAGATTGAGTTACCTTTAGATGTTAAAAACATTATAGAGATATTAGAGGAAAACGGACACGCTGCCTACGCTGTAGGCGGCTGTGTCCGTGACTCTATTTTAGGGCAAAAACCGAAAGACTGGGATATAACTACTTCTGCTAAACCGGAGGAAGTAAAGGCTCTCTTTAAAAAGACTATAGATACAGGAATCCAGCATGGTACTGTAACTATTATGATCGGTAAAAATGGATATGAAGTAACTACATTTAGAATAGATGGTGAATATCTGGATGGCAGACATCCTGAGGAGGTTTGCTTTACTGAAGATCTGAGAGAGGACTTAAGAAGACGCGATTTTACTATTAATGCTATGGCATATAATGAGCGTGAAGGTCTGGTGGATATTTTTGGTGGAATTGAAGACCTCGAGAGACGCTTGATTCGTTCGGTAGGAAATCCAAGAGATCGATTTGGAGAGGATGCTCTCAGAATGATGAGAGCTGTTCGCTTTGGAGCCAGATTTGATTTTGAAATAGAAGAGAACACTAAAAATGCTATTAAGGAACTGGCTCCTACACTGGAAAAAGTCAGTGCTGAGAGAATCCGCGAAGAGTTCGTAAAGACTATTTATTCCAAATGCCCTGAGAGATTGGTGGATTACGCTTTATTAGGACTTTCGGATGTGTTTATGAAAGAGTGGAATGTCTGTCTGAAAACAGAACAGAATACACCACATCATTGCTATAATGTCGGAAGACATATTATAGAAGTGGTTAGAGCTATTCCTGAAGGCAAAGAGAAACTTAAGCTTGCAGCTTTTTTTCATGATATTGGGAAACCATGGAGCAAAACTACAGATGCGAATGGACGAGATCATTTTAAGGGGCATAATGAGCTGGGCGTAGAAATCGCAGAAGATATCATGCGTCGTTTGAAATTCGATAATAATACGATTAAGTTTGTGACGACGATGGTGAAATACCATGATGCTCGCCCTGGAAAGAGCGAGAGAGCTGCTCGTAGACTTCTCGGAAAGATTGGTAAGGAAAATGCTGTTCCATTTATCTCTTTACAGATGGCGGATATTCTGGCTCAAAGCGATTATATGCGTGATGAAAAGCTGATGAATGTGTTTGATCTCGAAGAGACTTTTAAGACCATAATAGATCGAGATGATGCTTTGTGCGTCAAAGATTTAAAGATAAATGGCGGCGATTTGATAGCCATGGGTGTTCAGCCGGGTCCGGCCATGGGACAGATACTGTCAGAGCTTTTAGAAGAGGTTCTAAAGAACCCTGAATTGAATGATAGGTCTAAACTTATGGAAATGACGGAGCGGATTCTGGATCGTATGAGGGAGGACTAGGATGAAGGACGTTTTTTTTCAGAGAAAAAATAATATTCTAATATGTCTGATGCTCGTATTGTTATGCGTTCTCAGTGGTTGTAAGAGTAAGAATGATGTAATCGTAGGAAGAAAAGCTCCGTATAAAGCCGAGGAAAAGCATATACAGGCGAAAAAGAGCGCTAATCTCTATCTGATCAGAGAGATGAATATGGCTGAGGAAACCATTACTTTGCAGGCTGTGAGCGGCGATGAGAGAGTGGTTAGGTATCCTTATTCGTTGGCTACGAAGTTTGAAAACAGATTTGGCAATTCTACCAGCTGGAGTTCGTTCTATCCCGGCAGAGTCGTAACAGTCGGTGACAGGTTGAGTGATAAGACTTTGAGTAAAGTTACGCTTACTGACGAAGTGTGGGAACAGGAAGATATAAAAAAGTATGAACTGGATATGGATAGGGGAATGCTTACCATAGGTAAGACGAAGTATCATATTAATGAGAATACACCTGTTTTTTCAAATGATGAGCTCGTTTCAACTGCTGATATCGGTGAAGAAGATGTGCTGAGGGTTGTTGGAAAAAATAAGAATATCCTGAGCGTTTCTATTATTACCGGCCACGGTACGATAAAGCTTATGAATACGGATTTATTCCGCAATAGCATGGTATCTATCGGAAGAGGAATGTTTACAGAGATTTCCGAAGAAGGAATGGAAATCGAGATGCCGGAGGGTACTTATCCTCTTACTGTAGCAAATGATGGATATGGCGGTACAAAGGAAGTCGAGGTAAAACGCGGTGAGACGACTGTCGTAGACCTTGATGAACTCAAGGGTGAAGGCCCTAAGAGCTGCGATATAACTTTCCATGTGGCTGTAGAAGGTGCAAAAATCTATTTGGATGGTGCGGAAGTAGCTCTGAACGAAGCTGTAAAGGTTAAGTACGGTAAGCACGTGCTAATGGTACAGGCAGAGGGCTATAACACATGGCAGAAGACTCTGTATGTTAATTCGCCAAAGGCAGATATATCACTGGATCTTTCTGATGAAGATGATAAGTCGGGCAACTCGACTCAGGAGAAGAGTAGCGAGTCAAAGAAGAGTGAGAATTCTTCATCCGGTAAAACGAATGGTGCAAATAATTCAAGCACAAATAATAGCCAGAAATCGAATAATTCGACGAATACTGGTATGAATTATGGCGGAACTTCGAATAAAAACTCGTCAAATGTAAGGAATGATGTCGATACTGATTACCTGCAGACTATGCAGGATGCGCTCCAAAGTTTGTTAAAAAACGACTAAAAGTCAATCTTTTAAAAAAATCAAGGATAATTAGTAACAAAAATCGGAGGTCAAATTTGTGAGATACTGTCAAAAAAGCGTAGTTTTAGGGATTTTTTGGCGATATTCTTGACAAAGCATTTTAAAACCTTTATAAGTAAATACAGATTGTTCCCGAAAGTAGGGATTTAGCGTATTTCGGGGTAAAATTAAACTTCCAGAGGAGGAAAGAAAAATGAATAAGACAGAATTAGTTTCAGCAATTGCTGCAAAGGCAGAACTTTCAAAGAAGGACGCAGAGGCAGCTCTTAAGGCATTCACAGATGTAGTAGCTGAAGAGCTTGTAAAGGGTGAAAAGATTCAGCTTGTTGGTTTCGGTACATTCGAAGTTGTTGAAAGAGCAGCTAGAACAGGTAGAAACCCACAGACAAAACAGGAGATCACAATCCCTGCTTCTAAGGCTCCTAAGTTCAAGGCTGGTAAGGCATTAAAGGATATCGTAAACAAATAATCCTTTAAAAGATGAATAATTATGAAGAGGCTTAAAAACTTGGTTTTTTAAGCCTCTTTTTTAACAGAAAGAGAAAATCGATGCGATTAGACAAATTTTTAAAATTATCACGTATAATAAAGAGAAGAACTGTGGCGAATGAAGCTTGCCAGGCTGGTCGTATCCAGGTCAATGGAAAAGTAGCAAAACCATCGGCAAATGTTAAAGCTGGTGATATAATTGAAATAGAGTTTGGCAACAAGGTTGTTAAAGCAGAAGTAGTTGCAACACCAGAAATCGTAAAGAAAGAAGATGCGGAGAAGATGTTCCGCTATTTGTAGGATGAAGAAGCGAGTAAAGAAAACAAACAATACCTCACAGAAAATAAGTGTGGCTATAATAGTTTTATTTATCGTCACGGTGTTTGCTGTCCAGATGGGGCACACATATAGCCGATATACTGCGAACAAACAGAAAGAGGCTGAGCTTTCTGAGAAGAAAGACAGACTCATCAAAGAGCAGGAAGAATTAATCAGATATGAACAGTATACAAAGACTGATGAATATATTGAGATCACTGCAGAGGAAAAACTCGGCATGGTCAAGGGTAACTGGATAATATTTAAAGAAAAGAGATAAAGTTGAAGCTGCGTTTGGTTGCTTCGACTTTATCTTGCTTTTATTTAGAGGTTGTAGATGGATAAATTAGAAACCGAAGTTTTAGAATTTATTCAAGAGAATATTCCAATCGATGCTGGAGATACTATTCTCGTCGGAGTCTCGGGTGGAGCAGATTCTGTGGCGCTATTCAGGGCACTGTATGCGCTTAGAGACAGACTGGCGGTGGATATTCATGTCGTTCACGTAGAACACGGAATACGAGGCGAGGACAGCGTAGGAGACGCTATGTTTACTTCTGAACTCGTGGAAAGCGTAGGCGTGCCTATAGACGTGTGCCATGTTAATGTGCCGTCATATTCGAAAGAAAACGGTCTGTCCGAAGAGGAAGCGGCTAGAATACTTCGATACCGGGCTTTTAGAGATGTTAAGAGCCGCTTGGAACAGGAAGGAAAGAGAGTTCATATTGCTGTTGCTCATCATAAGGAGGACAGTGTGGAAACTTTTCTGCTTCAGCTTCTGAGAGGAACTGGTTTAAAAGGTCTTTCGGGGCTTCGGCCGGTGAGAGAAGATGTGATTCGACCACTTCTGAATTTTGAGAAAAAAGAACTCCTCGAATATTTAAAGCGTTTAGATCAGCCATATAGGACGGATGAAACGAACTTCGACGATGATATTCTGAGAAATCGCATGCGGCACAGTGTTCTCCCGGAATTAAAAGGGATGAATGCAAAGGCGTTTGATCATATTCTGCATTCTGCAAAGATTATCGCTGAGGCAGAGGGCTATATCTCAAAGAGCGCAAAGCTCATTCTGAGTGAATGTAGCGAAGATAAGATTTCGTGTGAGAAGCTTTTGGGTTTGGATGAAGTCTTAAGGAAACAGGTTATCTTAGAAATGGTTAGAAAAGCTGTTACACGGGGGAAAGATGTTTCTGCCAGACAGATTCAGGCCATCGACAGGCTTATAGCTGGTCCGGATTCGAAAGTTATAAATCTTTCAAATGGGATTCAGGCTGTGAAAAAAAGCGGATTTATCGAAATCAGAGAGCAGTCTCTGGAGGATGAGGCACCGGAATGTAATGAAGAATATTTTTTTTCAAAGCCAAAAGTCGGTGAAAAGGTTACAATAGATACCAGAGAGTATACGATAGAGGTAGAAGCTGTGGATAGAAAAACTGCTCCGCAAATTCAGGAATCTAAGTGTACGAAATGGTTTGATTATGATAAAATTGAAACCAATCTTTGCCTGAGAAATCGTGAAGCCGGGGATTACTTCAGGATAGATGAAGATAATACTCAGCTTTTGAGGAGATATTTTATCAACGAAAAAATATCTCCTGAGAAGAGAGCTACAGCTCTGTTATTAGTTAATAACCAAGAAATATACTGGGCTGTGGAGCATCGATCGGGCTTTGGTTTAAAGATCACAGACGAGACAAAAAAAATATTAAGAATTAGTGCTAGGAGAAAAGAAAATGAGTGAAAAAATTCGAGTTATGCTTCCTGAAGAGGATTTGGACAAAAGGATTAGAGAACTCGGAGAAGAGATTAGCAGAGATTATGCAGGAAAGACTGTATATCTGGTATGCATCCTGAAAGGTGCTGCTGTATTTGCTATGGAACTTGCAAAGAGAATTACTACAGATGTTGTAATTGATTTTATGGCTACATCAAGCTATGGAGCAGGAACTGTTTCATCAGGTGAAGTAAAGATTACAAAGGAATTGGATATGGATCCTGCAGGCAGAGATGTAATCGTAGTTGAAGATATTATTGATAGTGGAAATACTTTGAATTTCCTTCAGGATTATTTCACAGAGAAGAAAGCAAATTCTGTAAAGCTTTGTACTATGCTTGATAAGCCTGATAGAAGAGAAGTAGACGTAAACGTAGACTATACAGGATTTACTATTCCTGATGAATTTGTAGTTGGCTACGGTCTTGATTATGACCAGAAATACAGAAACCTTCCATACATCGGTGTGGTAGAAATGGACTAATAATCGCTAGGAGGCAGTGGTGAAGAGATCAAGAGGGTTAGGCGTATATTTATTAATCGTTGCGATAGTGTTTGTGATGTGGATTCTCAGTACGACGAGAACTACTTCTAATTGTGATTATCATACCTTAGAGCATGCTGTAAAAAATGACACTCTAAAGAATGTCAAAATTATTCAGAATGCTCAGGTCCCAACTGGATCTGTTGAGTTCGAGTTAAAGGGAAAGAGCGACAAAGGAAAGATTATCTATGTGACTCCTGATGTAAATAAAGTTGAGGAGTTGTTCCAGAAGAATGATATTTCCTATGCAGTCGCTGATGTTCCTAAAGATGGATGGATGCAGACACTTCTGCCTATGATAATAGTTGTAGCTGTTATGTTTATTCTGTTTATGGCTATCATAAACGGACAGAATATGGCTATGCAGAGCGGACAGTCTGGCGGTGGCAGGATGTCTGACTTTGGAAAGAGCAGAGCTCAGAGGACAAATGCAGACCAGATGTCTATCCGATTTAAGGATGTAGCGGGTCTGAAAGAAGAAAAAGAAGAACTTCAGGAAGTTGTAGAGTTTTTAAAAGAGCCTGAAAAGTTCACAAAGGTCGGCGCCAGAATACCTAAAGGTATGCTACTCGTAGGACCTCCCGGAACAGGTAAGACATTGCTCGCAAAGGCAATCGCAGGTGAGGCGGGAGTTCCTTTCTTTAGTATCTCAGGTTCAGACTTCGTAGAGATGTTCGTCGGTGTAGGTGCATCCAGAGTGCGAGATTTGTTTGCTGAAGCAAAGAAAAATGCTCCATGTATCGTATTTATCGATGAGATCGACGCTGTAGCTCGAAAGAGAGGTGCAGGTTTAGGCGGAAGCCATGATGAAAGAGAACAGACATTGAACCAGATGCTCGTAGAGATGGACGGCTTCAGTGAGAACGAAGGAATCATCGTTATGGCAGCGACTAACCGAGTAGATATTCTCGATCCTGCTATTATGAGACCAGGACGTTTCGATAGAAAGGTTGCAGTACGTAGACCTGATATCGGAGAACGTGAGGAAATCCTGAAAGTTCATGCTGCAAACAAACCTCTCGGAGATGATGTCGACCTCAATAAAGTGGCTAGAACTACTGCCGGATATACCGGTGCTGATTTGGAAAATCTGTTAAATGAGGCTGCTATTGAAGCTGCCAGAGATTCCAGAGCATTTATCAATCGTAAAGATATCGAAGATGCCTTTGTTAAAACTGGTATCGGTTCAGAGAAGAGAAGCCGTGTTATTTCTGAAAAAGAGAAGAAGATTACTGCATATCACGAAAGTGGACATGCAATCCTCTTCCATCTCCTTCCGGATGTAGGTCCTGTATATACTGTATCTATCATTCCTACAGGTGTAGGAGCAGCCGGATACACTATGCCTCTTCCTGACAGAGATCAGATGTTTAGTACAAAGGGCGAGATGCTTCAGGATATTCAGGTTACACTTGGCGGACGTATCGCAGAGGAACTTATCTTTGACGATATAACTACAGGTGCTTCTAATGATATTAAAGTGGCTACAAAGACAGCCAAGGATATGATTATGAGATATGGAATGTCTGATAAGATGGGGCTTATCTCATATGGCAGTGATGAGGATGAAGTCTTCCTGGGCAAGGATCTGGCTACACAGCGTCCGTATGGAGAGGCTGTGGCTACAGAAATCGACAAGGAAGTAAAATCTATAATCGATGACTGTTATGAAAAAGCAAAGAAGATTTTGACAGACAATATGGATGTCCTCCATGCATCTGCAAATCTGCTTCTTGAGAAGGAAAAAATCACCAGAGAAGAATTTGAAGCTCTGTTTGATAAATAAGTGTCATGGTAAATCTGCACAAACAATTCATTCAAATTCATGGATGTTTGTGCAGACTTTTTTATAGGCCGGTGGTATTATAATGGCTGTAAACCCCTAATACATATATTTTTACTACCCCCATAGTAAGAATACCTTCTCCTAAGGACAGCCATCGTTGGCTGTTCTTTTTTTGTACTTTTAAATAAATTTCTGTAGTTGTAAAATAAAGGTATCAACTTAAAGGGGAATAGCATGAATAGAGACGCGATATTTAGTGATTGTACAACTGAATTCGTAAATCCTTGGATGCCGGAAATAGATGGACAGGTTACTATTAAAATCCGTGTTTCAAAGGATGATGACTGCACTCCAGTTCTTATGGCAAAAACTGGAAATATTCCTATGCGCAAATTTAAAGAAGAAGGTTATTTCGCCTACTTCAAAACGACTATATATCTGACTGACGAAAAATTCGAATATTGTTTTAGTATCACATGTGGGGATGAGGAAGTCTTCTATGACAAACTCGGTGTTTCTGAAAACCTGCGTAGTGAGTACTATTTTTCTCTGGTGCCGGGCTTCTACGTTCCAGAATGGATGCACGGCGCTATCATATATCAAATCATGGTAGATCGTTTCTGCAATGGTGATCCATCAAATGACGTTGTAACAAATGAATATTCTTATGTAGGGCAACTGGCTACACATATTTCAGACTGGTATGAGGATCCTAAGAATCTCGATATAGGTAATTTCTATGGAGGAGATTTAGGAGGTGTCCGACAGAAGTTTGATTATTTAAAGAGTATAGGTGTAGAAGTGATCTATTTTAACCCTATCTTTGTATCTCCATCTAATCATAAATATGATACACAGGATTATGAATATGTAGATCCACATCTTACTGTTATAGAGAAAGATGGCGGTGCTCCGCTTTCGGATGGAGAATATGAGAATTCAAAAGCTTCTATGTATCAGCAGAGAGTATGTAATAAGGATAATCTGGAAGCATCGAATAGATTCTTTGCTGATTTTGTGAAAGAAGCACACGAGAGAGGCCTTAAAATCATCATAGACGGCGTGTTTAATCACTGTGGTTCGTTTAATAAGTGGCTGGACAGAGAACGGCTATATGAAGGGCAGGAAGGATTTTCAAAGGGAGCCTATGTCGATATAGACAGCCCATACCATAACTTTTTCCATTTCTATAATGACAAAGGCTGGCCATATAATGGAGGATACGATGGATGGTGGGGTTACGATACGCTTCCGAAGTTAAATTATGAGAATTCCAAAGCTCTTCAGAACAAGATTATGGAGATTGGGAAAAAATGGGTTTCACCTCCATATAACGTGGATGGTTGGAGGCTGGATGTCGCAGCTGATTTAGGCCATAGTGAGGAGTTCAATCATAAATTCTGGAAACGTTTCAGGAGGGAGGTCCGAAGCGCAAATCCAAATGCTGTAATATTTGCTGAGCATTATGGTGATCCAAAAGCCTGGTTGCAGGGTGATGAGTGGGATACCATCATGAACTATGATGCGTTTATGGAACCGGTTACTTTTTTCCTGACAGGTATGGAAAAACACAGTGACGAGTTTCATGAGATGGCGCTTGGAAATGGAAAGCAGTTTGAGGACACTATGAGATATAGAATGGCAGAATTAAACGCTCCGTCTATTTATAGTTCTATGAATCAGCTTTCTAATCACGATCATTCGAGATTCCTGACTCGTACGAATCACAAGGTAGGGCGAGTAAGCGAACTGGGCAGTCGTGCAGCAGAAGAAGGCGTTAATCCAGCTGTGCTGAAACAGGCTGTAGTACTACTTATGACCTGGCCGGGGGCACCTACTTTGTATTATGGAGATGAGGTAGGTGTCTGTGGTTTTACTGATCCTGACAATCGTAGGACTTATCCTTGGGGGAGGGAGGATAGAAAACTCCTGGATTTCCACAGGGATATGGCTTTGTTACATAAGAAAAGTGACACTTTAAAATATGGTTCTCTGATGTTTCTCGAATGTCATCAGGATTTTATAAGCTATGCGAGAATCCATGAAGATGAGGTAATCGTCGTCTGTGTAGGTACGGGCGATTATGAGAAAGAGGAACGTGTACCGGTATGGAAAGCAGGGGTTACAGAGGATAATCCGATGAAACTGGTTATTATGACGAATGATAGAGGCTACTCCATAATGCCAAAGTTGAAAAATGTGCAGGATGGACATATAGTAGTGCATCTAGCAAAAGATGAAGCCTGCGTCTTTAAATGGAAGCGAGAAATCTAGAGTTACACTTGAAATATAAAAACAGTAATGCTATAATACCTAATCGTGTGATTGATAATCACAACGTGCTGGTGTGGCGGAACTGGCAGACGCGCAGGACTTAAAATCCTGTGGTGGCGACACCGTGCGGGTTCGATCCCCGCCACCAGCATATATGTAAAACGGATTGCTTATGCAGTCCGTTTTTTTATTTTTTTCTGAACAATTTCTACAAAATTTCATTCTCGTTTTAAGCAATAATTACTAAAATAAAAAATAGGTATTGAAATCTAATAAAGGTGATGCTATTCTACAAATGGTTTTATTGGAAACGATTCCAATAACGAAAAATAAAGTAGTTTGTAGTTATCTAGAGGGATAAATAAATGGGAAGAAAGAGAATGGCAGGCATATTGATGCCTATCTTTAGTCTACCGGGAAAATATGGAATAGGTGGCTTTACAGAAGAAGCTTATAAATTTGTGGATTTCCTGGTTGAATCGAAACAGAGTATATGGCAGATTCTGCCACTGGGTCCTACGAGTTACGGAGATTCACCATATCAGTCTTTTTCTACATTCGCAGGCAATCCTTATTTTATAGATTTAGATAAATTGGTTTCGGAAGGATTACTTACGAAACAGGATTGTCAGGAATACGAAGTAAAGCAGAGTGAGGACTATATCAAATATGGTGAGCTCTATGAAAAAAGATTTAAGGTCCTGAAGATTGCATACGATAACTGGAAGAACGATAAACCACAGGAATATAGCGAGTTCGAGAGAGCAAATACTTATTGGCTGGATGATTATAGTTTGTTTATGGCTATAAAGGGTACATTTGGTGACCGTAGTCTGGCTTACTGGGATGAAGATATTAGGATGAGAGAACCTGAGGCGATGGAGCGTTATCGCAATAAACTTTGCGATGTAATAGGCTTCTATAAATTCCTGCAGTTTAAGTTCGATGAGCAGTGGAAGAAACTTCGAAAATATGCAAATTTAAAGGGAATTAAGATAGTAGGAGATATTCCGATTTATGTTTCAGGCGACAGTTCTGATGTCTGGGCTGAAAAGGAACTCTTTGAAGTCAGAGCAGACCTCTCAGCTATAAACGTAGCAGGATGTCCGCCAGATGCCTTTGCGGTTAAGGGTCAGTTGTGGGGAAATCCTATTTATGATTGGTCTTACCATGAAGAAACTGGTTTTGATTGGTGGAAAAAAAGAATCAAAAAATGTGCAGAGTGGTATGATGTAATCAGAATCGATCATTTCAGAGGCTTTGATGAATTCTATTCTATCGATGCCTCAGCAGAGGATGCTGTAAACGGAGTCTGGAGAAGCGGACCGGGTATGAAGCTGTTTGAAGCTTTGAAACCGGTTCTGGAAGAGACAAAGACAGATATTATCGCTGAAGATTTGGGATTTATAACTGATTCAGTTAGAAAGCTCGTACGTGATACCGGTTTTGCTAATATGAAGATTCTCGAATTTGCATTTGATAATCGTACGTCAGACGAGCCGAGTGATTATCTGCCATACAGATATCCTAATAATTGCGTTGTGTATACAGGAACACATGACAATCCTACTGTAAAGGGATGGTTGAGAACACTGGACAAAGAAACATATCGTTATGTGGCTGATTTCGTTCGTGCGAACAGATTCAGTCAGAACAGTATAGTAGATGGCGTAATCAGTTGCGCTCTGTCTTCACCGGCAAATCTCGCAGTAATACCTATGCAGGATTATTTGAGACTCGATGATGATGCACGTATCAATATTCCGTCGACTCTGGGATTTAACTGGAGATGGCGTATGCGCGAAAGTGCGATGAATGACAAAGTAGCAGAGAGAATTGCAAAGCAGACAGAGTTGTACTCCAGATAGAATAAGGGGGAAATATGGAACAAAGATTAGAAGGCTTATTAAAGAAGAAATATGGACATGGTATCGAAGAAAGCAGCGATATAGAAATCTTTGATGTTCTCATGAATATGACAAAAGATGAGATGGAAAGACATCCTGCTGTAAGCGGTCAGAAGAAGCTTTATTATATCTCAGCGGAATTTTTGATGGGAAAACTCTTGTCAAACAATCTGATTAACCTGGGATTGTATGATGATGTTAAACAGGTACTGGCTTCACATGGAAAGAATCTCGAAGAAATCGAAGAAATCGAACTTGAGCCATCTTTAGGAAATGGTGGACTCGGACGATTAGCTGCTTGTTTCCTGGATTCAATCGCTACACTTAATCTGCCGGGAGATGGAATCGGTTTGAATTATCACTATGGATTATTTAAGCAGATTTTTTCAGATAACCTCCAGCAGGAAGTAAAGAATCCGTGGATTGAGAAAGACAGCTGGCTTGAAAAAAGAGAGGGCGTGTCTTTCGTAGTGCCTTTCAGATGTGGCGATGTGAAGTCTGTAATGTATGATATTGATATTCCTGGATATAAGTCAGGAACTGTAAACAGACTTCATCTCTTTGATTTGGAAAGTGTAGATGATGGAATCGTAGGCGAGGATTCTATCAGCTTTAATAAGAAGGATATAGAGAAGAATCTGACATTGTTCCTCTATCCGGATGACAGCGATAGAGATGGTTTGCTTCTTAGAATCTATCAGCAGTATTTCATGGTCTCAAACGGAGCACAGCTGATTCTGAAAGAGGCAAAGGAACATGGATATAACCTGAGAGAGTTGGATAAGCATGTAGCGATACAGATCAATGATACACATCCATCGATGGTTATTCCGGAACTCATTCGTCTGCTTCAGATCGAAGGCTTGAAGATGGATGAAGCTATAGATGTAGTTTCAAGGACTTGTGCTTATACAAATCACACCATATTAGCAGAGGCTTTGGAAAAATGGCCTATGGATTATCTGGAAGAAGTTGTGCCGCATTTGTTACCGATTATTCGCGAGTTGGATAATCGTGTCAGAGAGAAATATGAGGATAAGACTGTTCGTATCATAGATGACAGCAACAGAGTGCATATGGCTCATATGGATATTCATTATGGATATTCAGTAAATGGTGTAGCAGCGCTTCATACACAGATTCTGAAAGATACAGAGCTTGCAAACTTCTATAAACTGTATCCGGAGAAGTTTAATAACAAGACAAACGGTATTACATTTAGAAGATGGCTGGTTCACTGTAATCCACTTCTTACAGCAAAGATAAAAGAGCTTATAGGTGATGAGTTTATCAAAGACGCAGAGAAGCTCGAGGGCTTATTAAAATATACTGATTCTGATGATGTATTAAATGCTCTTCAGGAGATAAAGCATAGTAACAAGGTATCTCTGGCTGAGTACATGAAGAAGACACAGGGAGAGATTATAAATCCTGATTCTATATATGATGTACAGGTAAAGAGACTTCATGAGTATAAGAGACAGCAGATGAACTGTCTGTACGCTATTTACAAGTATCTCGATATCAAGGCCGGAAACAAGCCAAAGACACCTGTTACCATGATCTTTGGAGCAAAGGCTGCACCTGCATACACTATTGCAAAGGATATTATTCATCTGATTCTGTGCCTGTCTGAACTCACAAAGAACGATCCTGAGGTAAGCCCTTACTTCAGAGTTGTTATGGCAGAGAATTATAATGTTACATATGCAGGAAAAATAATTCCTGCAGCTGATATCTCCGAGCAGATTTCACTGGCTTCAAAGGAGGCGTCAGGTACATCCAACATGAAGTTTATGTTGAACGGCGCGCTTACACTGGGAACAGAAGATGGAGCAAATGTCGAAATCAGAGATCTCGTAGGCGATGAGAATATTTATATCTTTGGAGAGAAGAAGGATAAAGTCATCAGTCTCTACCAGAATGAAGGATATGTTTCAAAGAAATATTATGAGAAGCCGGAGATAAAACCTCTCGTAGACTTTATTATTTCTGATGAAATAATAAAAGCTGGCGGAAATAAAGAGAATCTGGAAAGACTGTATAAAGAGCTGATATCTAAAGATTACTTTATGACACTTCTCGATCTCGAGGAATATATAAAGATCAAAGAACAGGTATATGCTGACTATGAAGACAGAAAGTCCTGGAACAAAAAGGCACTAGTGAATATTTCAAAGGCTGGGTTCTTCTCAAGTGATAGAACTATAGCGCAGTACAATGAGGAAATCTGGAAGTTGAAATAATCTATATAGTGGTATTACTAATACTCCTGATATTAAGCGGTGTGAAGATTAAACTTCACGCCGCTTTTTCTATAGTTGAAACTTTTTAATTATTAAGTTTAGAGATTTTAGAGTCTTTTCAAAAGAGCGATTTTGATTTAAACTAAACAAACGTGTATTTTTACAATGAGATTAGGAGAATTTATTTAAATGGGAAATTTAGCAATTGGGGTTGGGTCCGGATTCTATGCAACCGGATTTTCTTTGTTGCCGCCGATTATTGCAATAGGTATGGCGCTTATAACAAAGGAAGTCTATTCATCGCTTTTTACCGGAATCTGTGTAGGAGCTTTACTATATTCCGGAGGAAATCTGGAACTGTTTTATAATACGCTGTTATATCACGAACGTGGCGGTCTGGTAACTACGATTACGAAGCCGACCAATGCGAGTATTCTGGTATTTGTAGTTATTCTGGCGTGGGTTACAGCGCTTATTAATAAATCCGGAGCTGCAAAAGCTTTTGGGGAATTTGCAAAAAAACATATTAAAACACGTGTCGGTGCACAGCTGGCGACTATATTGCTCGGTGTATTGATATTTATAGATGATTATTTTAACTGCTTAACAGTAGGCTCTGTTATGCGACCGGTTACAGATGAATACAAAATTTCCAGAGCGAAGCTGGCTTATCTCATAGATGCTACTGCTGCACCTATTTGTATCATAGCTCCAGTTTCAAGCTGGGCAGCAGCGGTTACTAACTCGGTTCCGCAGGATTCTGATATAAACGGTTTTGTGATGTTTCTTCATACGATTCCGTATAACTTTTACGCTATATTAACACTGGTATTTATGGTTTCTATGATTACGATGAATATCGAATTTGGCGAGATGAAGAAGCATGAGATAAATGCCTTAAATGGAGATCTCTTCACTACAAAGGATCGTGTTATAGGTGAAGCTGAATCAGAGGGAAGAGATAACGGACATATTATGGATCTGATAGTTCCGATAGTTTTTTTGATATGTTCGGCAATCTTTTTTATGCTGTATACGGGTGGATTCTTTAAGGGTGTAGACTTTGTAACAGCATTCAGTGGATGCGAATCAGGAAAATCGCTGGTTATGGCGTCTCTGATGTCGATAGTGTTTACATTTGTATTCTATAGAATCAGGAATGTAATCAGTTTTTCTGAATTTATGGATGGTCTGCCGGAAGGCTTTAAAAATATGTGTGGGGCGATAATTATTCTGATTCTCGCATGGACATTGTCATCGATGACTTCTCTGCTTGGAGCAAATATTTTTATCCACGATATGGTTGCAAACCAGGCAGCAGCGATAAAGATGTTCCTGCCGTTTATCCTGTTTGTAGTTAGCGTACTCTTAGCGTTTGCGACAGGATCCAGCTGGGGAACATTTACGGTGTTAATTCCAATCGTATGTAATGTATTTGTCGGCAATCAGGAAATACTGGCAATAGCTATAGCGGCTGTCCTTTCAGGCTCTATTTGTGGAGACCATTGTTCGCCGATTTCAGATACTACGATTATGTCTAGTGCGGGTTCGGGATGTCTCCATGTAAATCATGTAAGCACACAGCTTCCATACGCACTTTTAGTAGCGGCGGTTTCTGCAGTTGGATTTTTGATAGCAGGAATCATCGGATATCTGTCTAACAGCAAAATGTCGATGATTTGCATGCCTGTAGAGATTGCGGTTATAATCCTCATAGTGTTTGTGATAAAGAAAAAACAGCAAAATGAGAGCAAATAAATATGAGTAAGAATAATAATTCAAAGAAACATAGGGTTTCATATGTGAAATCGATGCCTAAATCCAGTATGGATGAGAAGATGACATGGAAGGCAGGAAATATGTTATATCCTCTTCCTTGTGTCATAGTGGGTGTAGGCGATAGTGAAGGTGAATCAAATCTGATTACAGTTGCCTGGGCAGGAACAGTATGTACTAATCCGCCTATGCTGTCGATTTCTGTCAGACCTTCCAGATATTCCTATAAGTTTATACAGGAAAGCGGAGAGTTTACTGTAAATCTTTCATCCCGAGAGATGACTAAGGCGCTGGACTATTGTGGTGTTCGCTCAGGACGAGATGTAGATAAATGGAAAGAGACAGGACTTACAAAGCTGAAAGCTGATAAAGTTAAAGCTCCTCTGATAGCTGAATCTCCAGTAGGGATAGAATGCAGAGTAAAGGAGATGCTTGAACTGGGATCACATACTATGTTTGTAGCCGAGGTTCTTTCTGTACATGTTTCTTCAAAGTATATGGATGATAAGAATCGCTTTAGATTGGAAGATGCCAACCCTGTGGTATATTCTCACGGTCAGTATTTTGATCTGGGAGATATACTCGGAAAGTTTGGATATAGTGTAAAGAAATAATATGAGGGATGTATTTTGAAAAATCTTCAAAATACATCCTTTTTAAGTGCTGTTTACGGTAAAATGAATATGGTTTGCTTTGAAGGAGACATATTTATGAAAAAAATAGTTCCGATTATAATTCCGTCATATGAACCGGATGATAGATTAGATGATTTACTTGAAATCCTGGTCAGGGAAAAAATAGGACCGGTAATATTAGTCAATGATGGAAGTGACGAAAAATATAAAGCGCATTTTGAAAAAGCCAGAGAACTGATAGCGCCTCAGGGTGGAATAGTGCTTGAGCATGAAGAAAACTATGGAAAAGGTAGAGCACTAAAGACTGCTTTTTTATACTGCTTGAATAAATATAGTGAAATGGTTGGTGTAGTGACTGCGGATTCAGATGGGCAGCATACCCCTAAGTGTATTAGAAAAGTAATAGATGCTCTCAGACAGAATGAGAACAGCTTGATACTGGGAGTTCGTGATTTTGATGTGGAGGGTGTCCCTACGAAGAGTCGTATGGGAAATAAGCTTACGGCAAAAGTGTTTAAGTTCTTTACAGGCCTATCTATTAGTGATACCCAGACGGGGCTGCGAGGAATCCCAACTGCATTTATGAAAGAACTTCTGGATGTTAAGGGTGACAGATTTGAATTTGAAACTCAGATGCTCGTGGAAACAAAGGACAGATATGAGATAACTGAGGTGAAAATAGAAACTGTATATGATTCGAAAGAGAATCATACTACACATTTTAATCCGTTTAAGGATTCTATTCGTATTTACAAGATCTTTGGATATATGTTTTTGAAGTTTTTAGTTTCATCACTATCATCCTGTGTACTCGACTTAGGACTGTTTGCTATGTTTTGCTCACTGAATCGTACAAGCCTGTCGGGAGTGTCCTATGTGTTTGTTTCGACAGTAGAAGCGCGAGTTATTTCGGCGACATATAATTTTCTCGTGAATTATATATTTGTATTTAAGAGTGATGAGAATAAAATAAAGGCACTGCTTAAATATGCATCTCTCGCTGTGGTGCAGATGATCCTGTCAGCGGTTTTGACATCTGGACTGGTGTTTGTATTTGGCAAGAGAATCGAAGTGGTTTGGAAGGCGATTGTGGATGTACTGCTATTTTTTATAAGCTATTATATTCAACATGAATTCGTATATAGAACTAGGAGAGGATTGGATTGAAGAAGAGGTTGACGACAGGAGTTCTGGCACATGTCGATGCGGGAAAGACGACTCTTTCGGAGGCGTTATTATTTAAGGCAAATGCCATTCGAACTCTGGGAAGTGTAGACGGGAAAGACACCTGTCTGGATTTCGATGATACGGAGAAAAAAAGAGGTATAACGATATACTCTTCCATGGCAAAGCTCGAACGTGGAGATTTGGAGCTTACTATTCTGGATACGCCTGGACATACAGATTTCTCTAGTGAGACAGAGAGAACACTGGGAGTACTGGATCTAGCTATTCTAGTTGTAAGCGGAACAGATGGTGTGCAGAGTCATACCAGAAGTCTCATGGATCTCTTGCGTAGACATCAGGTACCGACATTCATCTTTGTAAACAAGATGGACATCTCAGATAAATCACGCCGGGAAATACTCGAAGATATTAGAGATAATCTGGGAATAGAGCCCCTCGATGTCATCGGAGATGAAGAATGGATAGAGAATGCAGCATCCTTAGATGAGGATCTGTTGGAGAAATATCTGGACGCTGGTGAGCTGGAGAAGCATGATATTCAGAGCCTCATCATGAATTTAAAAGCGGGAGTGGTCGTATTTGGAAGTGCCCGCGAGCTAGAAGGCGTGGATGAGCTTATAGATTTGATATCGACTTATATGGAGGAGAGGGCAGCCGGTTCAAAGTTCAGCGCAAAGGTTTATAAGATAGGTCGGGATTCAAAAGGAAAGAGACTTACTTTTTTAAAGGTTACCGGTGGAACTTTAAGAGTCAGAGATGAAATCCTTCCCGGAGAAAAAATAGATGAAATCCGAAATTATGTCGGAGAAAAATATACTGTATCTCAGGCTTTAGAAACGGGAGAAGTGGCAGCAGTAACCGGTTTGGCAACTACGAAACCCGGAATGGGCTTAGGTGTAGAAGAGGATGAGATAGATCCGGTTTTAAAACCTGTCGTTTCCTACCGGGTTTCGCCTTTAAACGGTGTCTCTTCACATACACTTCTGGTGTCTCTAAAGGAAATCGAGGAAGAAGACCCGACTCTGGAAGTGGATTATGAGGTGAAGACTGATGAAATCAAAGTCAGTCTGATGGGGCCGATTCAGAGAGAAGTTCTGGAAGTCAAATTAAAGGATAAGTATGGAATAGCAGTCGAGTTTGAAAAAAGCTCAGTGTTATATAAAGAGACAGTGACGAAAGATGCTGTAGGACACGGCCATTTTGAGCCATTGAGACATTATGCAGATGTGAGACTTAAGATGGAACCTGCAGAACGAGGAAGTGGTATTTCGTTTAAATCTGAGCTTTCTACGGATGTTCTGGAAATTAATTATCAGCACCAGGTAGAGAGAAAGGTACGTTCCAGATTATATGGAATACTTGCTGATAAGCCGCTTACCGATGTCAGCTTTACATTAGTGGATGGAAAATCGCATAAGAAGCATACAGAAGGTGGAGACTTTTATAAAGCTGCGTTGATTGCTATCCGAGATGCTGAGATACAGCTTTTGGCCCAGGATGGAGTAGCATTGCTCGAACCTTTCTATGATGTAATGCTACGTGTACCTCTGGAAAAAACCGGTCGAGCCATGACTGATATTGAAAAAATGTATGGCAAGGTTCTGGATCAGAGAACAGATGGTGAATATACCTTGATAGAAGGAAAGATACCTGTAAACGAGTTTTCGGATTATGATGCTGTAGTCAGATCCTACACCGGAGGTTTAGGCCGGATTTCTGTAGAACCGGGAGGATATGACTTGTGTCATAATGCAGAGGAAATCATCGAAGAAGCTGATTATGATTACAGGAGTGATCCGAGAAATCCGTATGAGTCGATATATGTCCATGGTGGTGGAGAAGAAGCGGTGAATACCGGAACGGTGCCGGCTCGAGAAACATATACCACACAAAAGAGAGACGAGAATGTGTATCGTGGAATGTATGCTTTGGATAAGGAGCTTGAAGCTATTTTTGTCCGTACCTACGGCGAGATTAAACGATACAAGGATCCGGTTATAATAAAGGCCGAAGAACCAGGAGTTTCAGATCCGAAGTATGATAAGAAAAAAGCTGTGGACCACACCAGATATATGTTTATAGATGGGTATAATGTTATAAACAGCTGGACTCAGTTGCAGGAGCTGGCTTCTGTAAATCTCGATGGCGCCAGAGGAAAGCTGGAAGATATTGTTTCGAATTATCAGGGATTTACCGGGTATGAAATCACGATAGTATATGATGCTTATCGTCTGAAAGGATACCAGGGATCTAAGATGAAGATGAACAATATTAGTATTGCTTTTACAAAGTATGAGGAAAAAGCGGATCAGTATATAGAGCGTGAAGTGAATAAACTTTGTGCAAAGGGAAAGAACGTCACTGTAGTTACTTCAGATGGCTGGGTACAAAAGATGGTACTAGGCTCCGGAGCGCTTAGAATGTCATCACGAGAATTTGCTTTAGAAATAGAAAATAGAACAAAACTGTAAAAAATAACCTCGAAGCATAATACTGCCTCGAGGTTATTTGTATTTACTAATAATTGATACATCCGGCTATTTCTATTTCACTCTTTAGTGCGAGTGCGATTTCTCTGTCGATGTCTTCGTAATTTGAAGCGCCATATTTTTCAACAAAGATGATGGCGTCCGCTTTTGATAATGAGAGTCGGGCAGTTGGATCATTTAATAAATCCTGGCAGACTGTGAATTCGCAGTTGTCCATTTTCTGGGACAGCTCATCTGCGATTTCGTTTTTCATATTGTCATTTACTGCGCCGATTAGAACGAAGGATTTCTTGTCGTTCTGATATACATTTAAGTTTGCAGAAATCAGGTCATATACTTCGTCTAAATCGAGGATGGTATGTAATCCCATAGTCTTTCGCAGCCATTTATCAAAGCGTGAGCTGTTTTTATATAGGTTCTTTCGACCGTCTGTAAAACTTCCCAGAGCAAAGAGTCCGTATCTGGAATAGAACTGTTCTCTGGTTATAGGTTTTGCAGAAGTGATATATACGATACAAAGCACAAATCCATATACCAGGAAGATTCCCAATGCACCGGTTAGGAACCATTTGATACCGGTCGTCACAGTCTGTTTGTGTGCAGAGTTCGCATCGGATATAACAGGCGTGTTTGCTGATAACTCATCCTGGAATTTTGTAGCATAGTCTTTGTAGCTGGCTTTAGTGTCAAGTACGCTTTTTATCGATCTAGTCTGAGCAGAGGAAGTGTCTTTGTCGTAAAGAACGGTATATCCTCTGGAGACGAAAGATATCTGGTGCGCTCCAAAATCTTTGCTTAGAGATACATTGAAAGTATTGGCCTCATCTATAATTGCATTAAGGATGCCTTCAGATGTCTTCTCGTTTGATGCGATAACAGAGATTGTCAGTGAGCTTGAAGTGCTGTTTACAAGCTGTGAGAAGAACTGATTATAGTTTATGGAATTCGTGTCCGGGTTAAGCATTGCATCAGAATTTGTGGTGATATTTTTTACTGATACAAGCTCGTTTATATACTTTGGATCCAGTTTGTACTCTTTAGCGACTTTTTTTAAGAAAGCGCCTTTTTCGAAATGAGCTATGTAGGAACTCTTTAAAGATGAGAGCACAGATGCGTTAAGCTGATCGGAAGTAATAAGCATGGTTACCTGTGAATATGATTCATTTGTGGCATCTATGTTCATGAATTCTGAGTGGTTTAAGTATTCTTCTTCAGATTTGATCTGCTCCTGGTATTCCTTTAAAACTTCTTCGGTGGAACCCTTTGGAGGTGCGCTTATTGCTTTATCAGCAGTGGAACTGGATTTATATGTGTTTACACCCTTGTATCCGCCCAGAAAGCAACCTGCCACGAGGCAGAGAACGATAGCACTTCTCCAGTGTAGAAAGCAAAAAGCCAGTAGATCTTTGAGGCTTATTTCTACATCTTCATCTCTAAGAATAGAGGAATTGTTGTTATTCATTAGAATGTTCAACCTTTCTAAAATGATAAATTGATTAAATCATATTTTAGCAAACTAATGGTGAAGTAGAAACCCTTTTGATAAATACTCGTATATAAATTTACTCAGAGCGGAAAAAATAGTATAATTTTATATATTGTTTAGAAAGTAATAGTCACAGAAAAGGAGACTTTTATTTTGAAAATAATTCATTGCGCGGATTTGCATTTAGATTCACGAATGGAAAGCAATCTGACCAGAGAACAGGCAAAGGAAAGACGAGAGGAACTCCTGGATACTTTTTCTCGAATGGTAGAGTTTGCTAAACAGAATAGAGTAAAGGCAATCATGATTGCGGGTGATTTGTTTGATAGAGCGCAGACCAGAAAGTCTGCCAGAAATAGAATCCTTGAAGAAGTACGAAATCATGAGGATATTGATTTCCTGTATTTAAGAGGTAATCATGATAATTCTGACTTCCTTTCCAATCTTAAAGAGGAGGATATTCCGTTTAATCTGAAGAGATTTGACGAGGATAACTGGACTCTTTATAACTATGATGAGGAAGAGGCTTTTGTCACTATTACAGGTCGTGAACTTAATGATAAGAATTCAGCTCTTCTTTCCAGCAATCTGATTCTGGATCCAGCGAGAATAAATATTGTCATGCTGCACGGACAGATAGTTTCGGGAGATGTGTCTGCAAATGAAATCATACGTATCGATGATTTCCGTGGAAAAAACATAGACTATCTCGCTTTAGGACATATTCACAAATTCTCAGAAGAGAAGCTGGATGACAGAGGAGTAGCTTGCTATTCGGGATGTCTGGAAGGACGAGGTTTTGACGAATGTGGTAAAAAAGGCTTCGTTCTCATAGATATTTCTGAAGAAGGATTGAAATACGATTTCATTCCTTTTGCGAGAAGAACTATGCATGAGATAACAGTAGATATAACTCCAGAGATGACTATGCCGGATGTTATTTCTGCCATGGAAAGCAGGGTCTCTGATATTCCTGAAAGTGACCTGGTAAAGTTTGTCATGTGTGGAAAGACAGATATGGATCTGGATATTCGAAGAGCAAAGAGAAATTTCAACGGAAGATTTTATTTTTCAAAAGTTTCTGATGAAACACAGATCTTTATCGATTATGACAGTTTTAAAAACGACAGATCATTAAAAGGGGAATTCGTTCGATTACTTCAGATGCAGGATTTGCCTGAAGAAGAGAAGAGCGAAATCGTAGAAGTGGGGATAAAGGCGATACTGGGAGAGGATATTCTGGAATGAAATTAAAGAGCTTATATATAACGGGCTTCGGTAGACTTAGAGATTATGAATATACTTTTTCCGAAGGACTGAATACTATCTATGAAGAAAACGGATGGGGAAAGACTACCTTTTCTGTTTTCATCAAGTCCATGTTTTATGGTCTGATTTATTCACCGAATTCGAAATCACTGACTGAGAGAAAACACTATCTGCCATGGGACGGCGGTGTGTTTGGTGGAAGTCTGGTCTTTGAAACGGAAAAGGGCGTATTTCGTGTAGAGAGATATTTTGGAGAAAAAGGTTCAGAGGATACTTTTAAGCTCTATGATGAAGCTACAGGTAGAGAGTCTCAGGTCTATTCAGAGAATATTGGTGAAGAAATCTTTGGAGTAGATCAGGAGTCTTTTGAAAAAACAATCTTTATCGGACAGACGGATATTTCTACGTCTATTACCGACAAGATTAATGCAAAAGTAGGAAATATTTCTCAGACGAAAGACGATCTGGATGAATTCGAGGCAGCAGTAGCCCGAATCGAAGAAGCCAGAAAGACATTGAAATCTCGCAGGAAGAATAATCCCGGAAGATTAGATGAGATAGCGGATGAGATTCGTGAATTAAAGATTAGAGCAGAGGAAATTCCTCCGCTCTATGAAGCATATAGAAAGCAGCAGGAAATCTTTAAGAATAGGGAACAGACTATTCTCGAATACAGGTTGGAAAAAGTTAACCTCAAGAAAGAAATCACTGCCAGGGAAAAATATGCTGAGAAATCAGGTGTACTTCAGGAGAAGAACGAGAGAGTAAAACAGGATAATAATCAGTTATCTGAGCTGGATCTGTTCTTTGTAAATGGTAGTCCTTCAGATGAGGATTTGGATGAATATGATGAAACTATTCAGAAGTATGCTCTCGATAAGAGAAGCGCTGATTCCAAATTAAAGGATTTGCTCTCCGAAGAGGAAGAGAAGAGAATCGAGAAGCTTTTTTCCGAAAAGATACCTACTGATGCAGAGATTGAAAAATGGCAGGAAGATGCTGATAGAATCAAGGAGCTCCGTATGATGAGAGAGTCATCCACTCTCGATACAGATGCTGAGAGAGAGCTAAAAAGCTTGAGAGAATTCTTCCAGAAGGGCAGACCTGAGCATCAGGAGATTACTGATGTACTCAGACTAGAAGGCCAGATATCCACTCTCGAAGGTCAGGAGAAAGCTCTTCTTGATAACAAGGATAAGCTCGAAGAGGAACGAAGACAGAATGTGTTAAATAATAAGAAACTGGGAAAGAGTACTGAGGTCCTCTATGTGCTTCTCGCTGTTATCTGTATCATCGGCGCAATCGTCTTTGGTGTAGGATTCTCTGGTAAAGATACTGAGTTTGTGGCTGGACTCTTTGGAGTGGGTGCACTCGTATCTATCGCTCTGTTCGGATTTAGAAAAGTTCGTTTGGGCCATGTCAGAAAGAATCAGGAAGCACGTATTCAGCGTGATGTAGAAGATGTTCTGGAGAGGCTGGATAGTCTGAAGGAAGAAATCGATAGATTAAAGGGGCTTTCCGGTTCCTTCTTTGACAGATTTGAGCTTTCACATACTACTGATTTAACAGAAGCGGTTAATGAGGTTCAGAGAAAACTGGATAGATTAGAGCATCTGGAAAAATTAGACAAGGATATGATGGATAAAAACTCAGAAGCTTTAGAGGAGCTGTCTGAGAAACAGCTCGGTCTGTATACATCTCTGCAGGTTTATGCAAAGAATTATAATTATGATCTTTATCATGAAATGAATGAAGGTGACCTGTTAAAGCGCCTGAAGGCCGATCTCGAAATGAAGGTCGATAATGATGCGGAGAAGGCAAATGTGACCTTGTTAAAGAATAGAATCGATGATGAGGTACGCCAGATCGAAGGATTCCTGAATAGGTTTAATTATGGGGTCGTGCTTGAAGAAGACGAAAACCTCGATGAATATGACTATTCAGATAAGCTTTCACTGATTCGCCAGAACAAGGATATCTATCTCAGACTTCAGGATGAGGTTGAAAAGCTGACCGTGGAGATAGAAGGCTTAAAGGCTGATATGCCTGAGACTGCTTATTCAGGCCCTATAGAAGATTTGCAGGAACGTGAAGCGCAGTTGGACGAGCTTATATCTTCAAATATCCGCTATTATGACCAGGATTCTGAAACATTGAATGATATCGCTGATCAGATTGTTACACTCGAAGATGAGAAAGACAGAATCGATAGTCTCGAGGAGATGAAACGTCAGTATGAGAACAAAGTTCGTATCCTAGATGCGGCAAAGGATTATCTTAAGTCAGCCAGAGACAGATTTATGGCTGAATATATGGGACCTCTTCAGAAAAAGATGATCTCGTATATGGATGAAATGTATCCTGAAAGAGATAACAGTATGATTTCAAAGGAATTTGAAATCGACATGGATTTGAATGTTCGCTTCAAATACAGAGGCAGATCTATCGCTTCTGAGTATTTGAGTGAAGGTTATAAGGACATGGTGTCTCTCTCTGTCAGATTCGCCCTCATTGATGCGATGTATGAACAGGAACAGCCTATGGTCATGCTCGATGATCCATTTACAAGCTTTGATGATGACAAGATTAAAGAAGCTTTAGCCCTCTTGGACAAAGTTTCCCATAATCGACAGCTTATTTATTTTACCTGTCATACTAGTAGAGCATTGGAAGGAAATAACTGATGGACGAATACTTAAGAGAAGCTTTACTCGATTCTCCGATTATAGCGGCTATTAAAGATGATGCAGGTCTGGAAAAGTGCCTGGAATGTGATAGCAAGATAATCTTTATTCTATATGGAGATATTTTGACTATTCCGTCGATAGTGGAAAAAATTAAGGCAGGCGGAAAGTATGCCTTTGTACATGTTGATCTGATTCAGGGACTGTATTCGAGTGAGGTTGCTGTAGATTATATTAAACAGGAAACGAAGGCCGACGGAGTTATTTCTACAAAGTCTCAGGTGATAGTGAGAGCCAGAGAGTTAAATCTCGCGACAGTGATGCGATTCTTCCTAATCGATTCGATGGCTTTATCTAATATTGAAAGACAGATGAAACAGGCCAGACCGGATGTTATAGAGATTATGCCGGCGCTTATGCCGAAGGTTATAAAAAATGTCGCTGCCAGAGCCAAGTGCCCGGTAATAGGCGGTGGCCTGGTCAGCGACAAAGAAGATGTGATTATGGTGCTAAATGCAGGTGCTACATCGATTTCTTCTACAAACCAGGAAGTCTGGTTTGAATAATTAAATATCTCTGTTAAAGAGCATTTCACATTGAGAAATCTTTGCAGGAGAAGGATCACTATTATAGAAGTGTACAGATCCTTCTCCTGTTTCTTTTAACAGGTTTTTCTCATTAAGTCTGCGTTTTAATTCTCGAGCAGTTCCATTTGCTCCATCATAATGGACTACATTTTCTCCCAGAACAGATTGAATCTGTTTTGCTACAAATGGATAGTGAGTACATCCGGTTAAAAAAGCATCGACAGGATGTTCTACATATTCTTTAAGTAAATTCTTTAGATATGCGATAAGTTCTGGATCATCAGTCTTTCCCTGTTCGATAAATTCCATCAGGCCGGGGCAGGCTAGAGGAATGAGTGTAGCGACGTCTTTATATGTTTCCATCTGACGGTGGAGTTTGGCTCCGTTAATAGTAACAGGGGTAGCCAGTATTAGAACACGTCCGCCCGGGTTATTTAAAGCAGCAGGCTTTACAGCTGGTTCTATACCGACCAGCGGTAACTCAGGGAATAACTCTCTCATTTCTGAAACAGAGGCGCTGGTGGCAGTATTACATGCAATAGCACATCCTTTGATTCCCTGGTCGAGATAATGTTTGACTGCATTTATAGTTAATTCGCGAACTTCCTCTTCAGATTTTGTGCCGTATGGAGAGTTCTTTGAGTCTCCAAAGAAGATGAAGTCTTCGTGTGGCATTATTTTTACTAATTCTTTTAACACACTGATTCCGCCTACACCAGAATCAAATACGAGTATAGGCATATTCTTATTTAGATTCATAGTTTCCTTCTTTCTGCAGACTATAATTTTAGTGAGTCAATATATTTTTGTCAACAAAGGGAGTGCCCATATCCCGAAGGATATGAGCACTTGTATAAAAGAAGTTAAATATGTGGGTTATCGAGCTTTGATGTTTTTGGTCGCAATGATATTTACGCCCGTATTGCATACATCTTCTAAGAGTACATCTCCGATTGAAACCGGAGCATCAACCTCGAGATTAGTAATAGCTTTTGTTATATCAAATATTTTTCTCTTTGGAATATCGTTCTCAGTCTTGCAGGAGACCATAGGAATCTCGCCGTTACGAACGCGTACCGAGGAAGTTACGATTCTGGTAGGATTTGTGACTTCTTTTTTGCCATAGATTTCTCCACGTTTACAAGTGTTTCCGGTTACGCTGGTAACTTCACCGTTTTCGAGAGTTACTGTTAGAGAACATCCCATAGGGCAGTTGATACAAGTTAGATTTCTTTCTTCCATGATTTAAGCCTCCTCTATCTTAATAGTGATATCTTTGATATCGCCGGCTTCTAGGAGTTCAGATTTCTTTATTACAACCTGTTCCATTTCGCCAGGAGCCATAATAGGTCTCTTTCTCTTTGAGATTAGCTTATCTCCAAAGTAAGTTGCTATAGCACATTTTTTGTATACGCCTCCGACTCTGAAACGAACAGTGACAGTGTCTTCCATTTCTTCTGGACGGATGTATTCAGGTACGCTGTAGCGAACGCCATCTATAGCTTTGATAGGAAGTGTGCGTGTATGTGCTTTCTTACCTGTCTTTATATAATTTGCTGCACTCTTTCCGGCCTGTGCGGCTTCCTGAGAAACGAAGTCTACGAGGTCGTGAACGTGTAGAACATTTCCGCAGGCAAATATGCCATCTACGGAGGTTTCGAGACTGTCGTTTACAACCGGACCACGGTGGATAGGTGAAAGCTCAACGTTTGATTTACGTGAAAGTTCATTTTCAGGAAGGAGTCCTACGGAGAGTAGCAGTGTATCACATTCGTATCTTTCTTCTGTTCCTGGAATAGGTTTCATAGAAGAATCAACTTCTGCGATAGTTACAGCACTTACACGATCTTTGCCTTCGATATCTACTACTGTGTGGCTGAGTTTAAGAGGAATATTAAAGTCATCCAGACACTGGACGATATTTCTCTTTAGTCCGCCTGAATATGGCATGATTTCAGCGACGACTTTGACCTCAGCACCTTCTAATGTCATACGTCTGGCCATAATCAATCCGATATCACCGGAGCCGAGGATGACAACCTTTCGGCCAGGCATATAGCCTTCGATATTGACGAGCCTCTGAGCTGTTCCTGCGCTGTAGATGCCTGCAGGTCTGTATCCTGGAATGTTCAGGGCTCCACGAGGACGCTCTCTGCATCCCATCGCGAGTATTACTGCTTTTGCATTGATAGTAAACATACCATCTTCTCTGTTCATAGCAGTTACTTCTTTATCTTCGGATATATCCATAACCATGGTGTTGAGCTTGTATTCGATTCCAAGTTCGAGGACTTTGTCGATGAATCTAGAAGCGTATTCAGGACCGGTTAGTTCTTCGTTGAAAGTGTGGAGACCGAAGCCGTTGTGAATACACTGGTTTAAGATTCCTCCCAGTTCTCTGTCACGTTCGAGAATCAGTATGTCATCTATTCCGTTTTCCTTTGCAGAGATGGCTGCTGCGAGTCCTGCAGGGCCACCGCCGATTATTACTAGATCATATTTTTTCATGGTATGCCCTCCTAAACTCTCTTGTTATATCCAAATACTATCTTTGAAGATCCGCCAGATTTAGTCACATCAAATGCACTCATAGGGATCTCTCTTTCGAGTATTTCCATAGTTCGAGGAGAACAGAAACCTGCCTGACAACGTCCCATGCCTGCGCGTGTTCTACGCTTTACAGCATCCAGAGATCTGGCTCCCAGTGTTCTGTGGATACTGTCGAGGATTTCTCCTTCTGAGATGGATTCGCATCTGCAGATGATAGTTCCGTATTCAGGATGTTCCTTTATTAGTTTGTTTCTTTCTTCGAGAGAAAGTTTGTCAGGATTCAGGATTCCTGTTCTCTTTCCCTGGAAGTTTTTGTTTTTCTCGAGGTTTAATTTTTCGGAAACGAGTGATGCTACATATTCGCCGATGGCTGGTGCACTGGATAAACCGGGTGATTCGATTCCTAAAGCGTTAAAGAAACCACTGCAGTTTTTAGCTTCACCGATTACAAAATCACCACCTTCTTCGTGTGCACGTAATCCGGCAAAGGCTGTGATTACTTCTCTGAATGGAACATTTTTTACAGAGATAGAAGCGGTCTTTGAAAGTGAACCTAAACCTTCTAGTGTAGTGTTTACTCCCTCTTTGTTATCGATGTCTTCTGCAGTAGGACCTACGAGAAGATTTCCGTGAACAGTAGGAGTTACGAGAACTCCTTTGCCCATCTTTGATGGCAGCTGGAATATGGTTTTATATACATGGTCACCGGCAGTTTTATCTAGAAGATTGTACTGACCTCTTCTTGGAATGATATGATATTTCTCGTTATTTACCATATTGTTTATAGAATCAGCATAAACTCCGGCTGCATTTATAACTGTTCTGGTTTCGATAGTTCTGCTGTCAGTAGTGATCAGGAAATGATCTCCGTTTTTCTCTACTTTTTCGACATTAGTATTCAGGAAAAACTCAACCCCGTTGTCGCATGCATTTTCAGCGAATGCAATAGTCATATTAAATGGACATACGATAGCACCCGTAGGAGCGTATAAAGCTTTGTATACGTCATCTGCCAGGTTAGGCTCCATTTCTCTAAGCTCATCAGCCTCCAGGATGCGTAAGTCTTTGACGCCATTTGCTTTTCCCTGTTCTAATAGCTTGTCCAGAATGGATTCATCCTGTCCTTTAGCACAGACTACCAGAGAACCATTTCTTCTATATGGGAAATCGAGATCTTTGGATAGCTCCTCCATCATTTCGCTACCGCGTACATTCATCTTTGCCTTTAGAGAACCAGGCTTTGCATCGAAACCTGCGTGAATGATAGCGCTGTTTGCTTTTGATGTACCATCGCATACATCTTCTTCGCGTTCGATTACACAGGCTTTGATATTGTATTTTGAAAGCTCTCTGGCGATACATGAACCGACTACGCCGGCACCGATAATCGCTGCATCATACATATTTATTCCTCCTTTTTTGCACAAAAAAATGAGCCAGACAAATAAAACAGCGTGTGTGCTGTTAAATTTACCTCGCTCATTTTCTCCCCGGTAATATATTTATTTATGCAATAATAATATCACTGGAATCCAGTATTATCAACGGGTTAACAGATTTTAGGAAGAATGCACAAAGATGGAAACTGTTTTTTGTGAAAGATTACGATTCTAGTATCAGTAAACTTTTATTCGATGTTCGATTCTGGCACTTTTTACATCGAAATTGTACTCTTTCAACAACATCTCTGATTGATCTACAGGTGGTGTTGGATCGCAGGTTAAACCGAGCAGATAATCTGTGGATACATTTAGTAATCCAGCCATCTTTACGATGATATCAAAACTTGGTTTCCTGTTTCCCTTAAGATAGTGACTTAAGGCCGGGCCTGAAAGGCCTAGTGCTGTAGAAAACTGAGACTTTGATACATGGTTCTTGTCGAGTAATTCCTGAAGTCTATCAAAAGAAACCATATAGTATCCCTCCCCCGTATTAAATTATTCCGCCGTCTAGACCGATGATCTGTCCAGTCATATAAACTGGTGCGTCTATTATAGACGTAACAGTTTGAGCTACTTCCTCTGGAAGCGCCATTCTTCCGGCTGGAATTTCGTCTATTAAAGCTTGCGTTTCTTCCTCGGAAAAGCATTTGTTCATATCAGTATCGATGACGCCACATGTTATGGCATTTACAGATATGTTCGATGGAGCAAGTTCCTTTGAGAGGGCTTTGGTAAATGTGTTAACGCCTCCCTTTGCTGCGGAATATGCAACTTCCATCGATGCACCGCATGTTCCCCACATGGAAGAAATGTTGATGATTCTTCCGAATTTCTTTTGAACCATAGATGGTACAAAAAGTTTGGAAGAAATAAAAAGACTGTTTAAGTCTATGTCGATTACCTTATGCCATTCCTCGAGGGTCATATCAGTTAATAATCCGATGTGCGAAATGCCGGCGTTATTAATCACGCAATCAATGGAGTGAAAAGTGTTTAAGGTTTCAGTGGCAACTTTTTGCATAAAGTCGTAGTCTGAGACGTCTCCGGCAAAGATTAAAACCTGAACGTGGAATTCGTTTTCGAGATATTCTTTTAGCTTCTGGAGAAGAGCTAAGTTGTTGTGGCATGTTAGGGAAAGATTGTATCCCCTTGCTGCCAACTCGATGGCTATAGCTTTACCGATTCCTCGAGATGCTCCTGAAATATATGCACTTTTTGCGTGAAGTATTTCTGACATGTTTTTACCCTTTTAGATAATGGAATACGACACTGAATTATACGATATTTGCGTGATTTTATAAAGAGTAAATTTTTATTTTTTTTACTAATTTGAGGGTGAATTATCAGACAAATATGTTATAATAGGTTCACGATAACTAAATATCGAATTTATAGAAAAAGGGGCTGATGACTATGAGACTAACAATCACAGGTAGAAACATCGAATTGACAGAAGGACTAAAGGCAGCAGTGGAGGAGCGCCTTTCGAAATTGGACAAGTATTTTGGCGATGATACTGATTGCAAAGTAACTCTTAGTGTTGAGAAGGAACGCCAGAAGGCGGAGGTTACGATCTTTGCAAAGGGACATACTATTAGATCTGAGCAGGTTAGCAATGATATGTATATCTCTATCGATTTAGTAGAAGAAACTATCGAGAGACAGTTTAGAAAATATAGAGATAAGCTCATCTCAAAGAAGCATGATGCAGCAAATGATTTCAGAAATATCACTGCTACAGAAGAGGCTATGGAGCCTGAGATTAAGATAGTTCGTTCAAAGAAGTTCAACATGAAGCCTATGTACACAGAAGATGCTTGCATCGAAATGGAACTGTTGGGACATGACTTTTTCGTATTTAAGAACGCAGAGACCGACGAGGTAAACGTGGTCTATAAGAGACGCGGAAATACATATGGTCTGATTGAACCGGAAGCTTAAAATTGAATAATGTTTATTGAGGACCGGCTTTTATGCCGGTCCTTTTTTGGATTGTATCTTATTCTGTACACGTTTTTTACATATTGTAAAATCATTCCTTCTAATATGAATTAAAATAATAAGAAAGAGGAGGCTTTAGTTTTAGGGTTTGGGCATGTTTGGGGAAGGACATGTAACAAAGATGGAAACTAAAGACAAAATATTTGCATCAAAACTAAAGAGCGCCAGATGTAAACAGGGGTTGTCTCAGGAAGCTCTGGCTGAAGAGCTGAAATGCTCGCTTTCTACTATTTCGAGATTAGAACGTGGGACCGGGAGTCTGAGAAGTAAGACTTTCTATGATTGTCTCGCCTGGATTGAGAAGAAGACAAAGAAAGAACCAAAGCCGAAAGGCAAAGGGTTTAAGGTCGATGAAGAACTTTATGAATGCTTTGAAACAGGTGACTATAACCGGTTAGAGAGGATTTTGGAAGAACTGGAAAGCAATACGGGATGGAATCTGGAGAAAAAGAGAATCGTCGAATTATACAGGTTACTTTGGGAGATGATATCTCTTTACCGTTCCGTAGATTTAGACTTTTTTGAGACTGAAGAGACGAGACAGATTGGTTTAAAGATAACAGAGCTGTTTTCGTCTACGGTCGGAACAATAAGTGAAATAGACGAGAAGTTGGAATCAGGATTTAGTAAGGAATTGCTATTGCTTATCAATGCGTATGCCTTAACATTAGTTTCAGTAGGGCTGCCTTATGAATCGGAACTTATACTGATTAAATTGTATGCTGCTTTGCAGGAAATAAAATATGATTCTCTGGAGAATTATAAAGCGTTAGTGGCAGTGACAAATAATCTTGCATATATTTCTCTTAGATTAAAGAAAGCTAAGGAGGCCGGAGCTTTTTTGGATGATGCTTTGAAAAATGGCGAACATTGCTTTAATAAAGCGATGATGCTATCACTTCTAAGTAATCATAAAGAGGTTTGTAAATGCTTCAAGGATAAAGATGGTTACAACAGAGACGAGACAGCGATTGAGGCAATATTAAATATTGAATCTTTGGGGACAATGGAGCCTGGAGATTTGAAAATAGAAAAGGTATTGCTTGTGTTTTAATTATGCCCGTTTAAAAACTAAAGTTTCCCATTCAAAGGAGGTGAGTTTTCTCACCTCCTTTTTTATATGTGACTTGCGTCTTTCGAATAAAAAGAGTATATTTTACTGTGTTTTTTTATGTGAAAAAATAGGAGATTTTTAATGGAATTATTGGTTGATGGATTAAATATCCGATACACCGAGCAAGGCGTAGGACCAAAGGTGGCTGTAATCCTAGAGGGATGGGGTACCAGCATCGAGGTTTATGAATCGGTTGCCAGAGATATTAGCGATGAATATAGAGTGATTACCCTGGATTTACCTGGATTTGGTCGTTCTGATGAACCGAGGGAACCTTGGGGTGTTGAAGAGTATTCTGAATTTGTACTTCATTTTTTAGCAAAAATGGGTATTCATGAAGCAGATTTAATCGGACATTCTTATGGTGGACGTATTATCATATATTTAGCTTCTCATATTAATGATTTGAAAATCGGTAAGATAGTATTGGTTGATAGCGCAGGAATCATGCCTGTTCGTACACCTAAGCAGAAGCGTAGAATCAAAATGTATAAGATAAAGAAGAAAGTGCTTCACTGGCCGTTTGTTTATTTCTTCTTTGGATACTTGATCGACAACTGGATGCATAATCAGGGATCAGAAGATTACAGAAATGCATCAGCTATGATGAAGAAATGCCTGGTTAAATCAGTAAACCAGGATTTGACACATTTTTTAAAGTCTATTGAGAATGAGACATTGCTCGTTTGGGGTGATTTAGATGATGCTACTCCGATCAGTGATGCGCATATTATGAAAGAAAATATCAGAAATTCTGGATTGGCAGTGTTGGAAGGAACCGGACATTACTCCTTCTTAGAAAAACCACAGGAGTTTAAGAGAATTCTTCGTGCGTTTATGATTGGAGAGGAATAAGATGTTTAGTTTAGTGTTAAATGTATTAATCATAGCGGTGGGCCTCGTTTCGCTGATCTGCTGCGGTATCTATAATCTGCACATGTTTCAGCAGAACGGTTATATCAATAAAGAAGAAATAGCGTGGCTCTCAAAGCATAATGACAGACAGAGAGACCTGCTGTTTAATCTAATCTTTGGTGCGCTTGCGATATTTGATTTCTGGTTATTTAGAATCCTGTTTGTTTTAGTTTTGATTCTAAATGTCTGGTATTATGTGACTATTGAGCGTTTATCTCAGAAGAAACCACTTGTGTGGACAGCGAGAGCGAAGAGACTTCGTGATACATACCTGATTCTGGCAGTGCTGGCTATAGCTTTGGCAGTATATATTATGAAAATTAATCATAATATGCTTTGCGTTTATTTTGCTGTAATTCTGTTTATAAGTCCGCTTCTCATTATTCTTTCGAATATTATTAATGCGCCTATTGAGGCGATGGTTCGTCGTTACTATATTAATGATGCAAAAAAAATACTGAAGTCGATGCCAAATATGAAGATCGTCGGCATCACAGGAAGTTATGGAAAGACCAGTGTTAAGTATTATCTGGAAACACTGTTGAAGACCAGCTTCAATGTAGTTATGACACCGGCCAGCTTTAATACACCTATGGGTGTTGTGAAGACTATTCGTGGAGATTTGAGAAGAGATACAGAAATCTTCCTCTGCGAAATGGGTGCCAGAGGTGTTCATGAGATTAAGGAGCTGTGTGATATAGTTCATCCGGATGACGGAATTATTACTTCTATAGGACCTCAGCATCTCGAAACATTTGGAAGTATCGAGAATATCATTTCTACAAAGTATGAATTAGGTGATGCAATACCTGAGGGCGGTCATCTTTTTCTGAATATGGATTGTGAATATGAAGCAGGCAATGCTTCAAAGTATTCAACAGCGATTTATTATGGTACTGATGCAGTGAATACTTCAGTCGATGGAAAAAATGTCGGCTACTATTCAAAAGATGTAAAAGTTCATGAGAATGGTACTGAGTTTACAGTGGTTGCTCCAAATGGTGAAGAACAGCGCTATCAGATGAAACTCATCGGTGGACATAATGTTATAAATGTCGTGGGTGCTATTGCACTTGCAAATGTTTATGGAATTCCGCTGGATAAGCTCGTAACGGCAGTGCGTAGACTTCGTCCGGCACCACATAGATTGCAGATGATTCCGAGAGGAAATACGACTATTATAGATGATGCGTATAATTCTAATCCGGTTGGTTCAAAAGCTGCCGTTGAAATTCTGGGAATGTTTACCGGTACTAGAATTCTGGTTACACCTGGAATGGTGGAACTCGGAAGCAAAGAAGATGAATACAACAAAGCGTTTGGAACATATGCAGCTGCAAACTGCGATTATGTAGCTTTGGTTGGAGAGAAGCATACGAAACCTATCTATGAAGGCCTGGTAGAGGCTGGCTTCTCTGAGAAAAATATATTTGTAGGCGAGACGTTGCAGGAAGCGATGAATTTCGCAAATTCAATTAGTTCAGAAGGTCATAAATTTATTCTCTTAGAGAATGACCTTACAGATAATTATTAATACTATTGGAGGAATTCATGAAATTAAAAGTAGCTGTTCTCTTTGGTGGAAAGAGTGTAGAGCATGAAGTTTCTATTATTTCTGGACTTCAGGCTTTAAAGAATATCGATACAGAAAAATATGATGCATTCCCTGTATATATTACTAAGAAGAATGAATTCTATATGGGTGAAGGATTTGAAGATATCAAGAACTACACAGATATAGAAGCACTCCTTAAGAGAGGTACAAAGGTTGGCCTCGTAAATGAAGATGGCGTTTTGAAATTTGAAGAAACAAGAAAGAAGGGCTTCTTCGGAAAGCCTTTTTCACAGGAAGTAGATCTCGCTCTTCCGGTTGTTCATGGAACAAACGAAGAAGATGGTACACTTCAGGGATATTTAAAGACTATCGGACTTCCATTTGCTGGTTGTGATGTTACTGCTTCAGCTGTAGGTATGGACAAATATGTTCAGAAAGCACTGTTAAAGGAAAATGATATTCCTGTACTTCCGGCTATGCTCTTTAACCTCGGCGATTATGCAAAGATGGACGATATGATAGCGCGTATCGAAGAAAAAATCGGTTACCCTGTAATCGTAAAGCCAGTAGATTTGGGATCTTCAGTAGGTATCTCAGTCGCAAAGGATAGAGCAGCTCTCGTGGATTCACTCGATGATGCGTTCCTTTATGCTGGTAGAGTACTTTGCGAACATGCTATTACAAATCTTCGTGAAGTTAACTGCGCTGTTCTCGGAAATGAAGTAGAAGCTATGGCTTCTGAAATTGAAGAGCCTATGCATACAGAAGAAATCCTGAGCTACGAAGACAAGTACATGGGAAATGGCTCAAAGAGCGCTGCTAAAGATGGCGGTTCAAAGGGAATGGCTTCTCTTTCACGTCAGATTCCGGCAAATGTCCCTGCGGAACTTCGTGACAGAATCAGAGATCTCGCAGTAAAGTCATTCCAGGTAATGGGATGTAATGGTGTTTCTAGAATTGATTTCATGATCGATTCAGATACAAATGAGCTTTACTTTAATGAAATTAATACTATTCCGGGTTCACTCGCATTCTATCTGTTTGAACCTCTCGGAATTCCATATAAGGAGCTTCTCGATAGAATAATAGACCTCGCTGAAGAGCGTAAACGTAAAGAGCAGTCTATCACATATTCATTTGATACAAATATTCTTAAGAACGCTTCTATCGGTGGCGGAAGTAAAGGCGCAAAAAACTAATTCCGTTTAATTGTAGTGAAGCTGCACTGTTTTAAATATGTGAGATATAAAAACTCCCGGTACTTGTAAAAGTACCGGGAGTTTTGTTTTACATAGAATTAAATAAGTCTTAGAACCTCTGTGAATTTATTTTTTCATGCTGATGATTTTTTCTCTTACGTTTACATCTAATGCCTTTATTTCATCTCTGGAAAGTTCTTCTGGATATATCGGTTCACCAAATGTAATGTATACGTCTGTGGTCTTTACGAAAGGTAAATGAGTGCGTAGGATGTTCTGTGTGTTCTGAATTCGAACCGGTATAATAGGGCACTTGGTTCGAGTTGCTATTTTGAAACTGCCGCCTTTGAATTCGGCCATTTCACCGGTTTTAGAACGTGTTCCTTCAGGGAAGATGGCTATAGAAATACCATCATTTACCTTATCTATAGAGTTTGTAATCATTTTTAATCCGGCTTTTAGAGAGCTTCTGTCGAGAAACTCGCATTCGATCAGTTCCATCCAGAAATTCAGAAGAGGAATCTTCTTAAGCTCTTTTTTCGCAACATATCCTGTAGTCCCTTTGAAGTAAGGGTAGGTCATTACGATATCAAAGATGCTTAGGTGATTTGCGATATACAGAACAGGTTTGCCTTCTGGAATATTTTCGCGACCTTCTACGTGCAATCTGGTGCACAGTGTGCATCTAATCAGAGTAAAGATACAGACGATAAAGCCTCGTGAAATGCGGTCAGCGAGTGGTCTGTTTATCAGTCTTAGGATAAATAGCAGGATTACTACCGGAATGGTAATTATCAGAAATGCTAAGACTAACAATGCGGTTAATAATAATCTAATCATATTATCTCCTTGATTGAAATTTTTTTCATATATTATAAAATCTATGACATTATATCACATCTTAAACTTTCATAAACCAACCCTTTGTGGTTGAATCTTTAAATTATCTATATTTTGTGATATAATGCATCTGCAAGTCATAATTTAATGACAAATCGCGGGCAGGAGGAAAATGTTATATGGAACGTATTGACGTAGACAAGATCAGGGCATCAGTGAAGGACAATTGCGGTAGCCTGGTTGAAATCCAGTTAGACCGTGGTAGAAACAAGGTAGATATTGAGAAAGGAATTATTAAGGAGGCTTATCCTTCAGTGTTTACAATTCAGCTTGAAAATACTGACGGTGAACAGCCAGATCAGATCCTCTCATTTAGTTACACAGATATTATTACAAAAGATATTCGAATGAGACTCTGTACTGAGTAATTTTAAATCTGTATATATACATTGAAATCGTGGGGTTAGATGGGGATTTCGTTGTTAATGTACGATTGGAGGAAGCAAAGTTGAGAAAAAATACCTATAAAAAAACACTGAGTCTAATTCTCACTACAGTGCTTTCACTTGGATTTGTATTTCAGGTAAATGTATCACGGGTTTATGCGACTAGAAGAACGACAAAATCTGTAGATCAGCTTCAGAATGAATCTAATGCGGTTGGCAAAGACTTACAGGCTGCAAATTCACAGCTTGTAAACTTGATGTCTAAAGTAGATAGCCTTACTGCAGAGATTACAGAAAAGCAGGCTTTTATTCAGGAAAAGAATTACGAGATAGAAGCTGCTGCAAAGAAGATTGATGAACAGTACAATGCGATTAAGATTCGCTTGCAGCTCACATACGAGAATCAGAGCGATTCAAGTCTTTTTACTATTCTTCTGGAATCTAAGAGTATTGCTGATTTTGTAAACCGAGTAGAGTATGTAAATACTATTTATAAGTATGATAAGGAACTGCTCGATAGTTTTGACGCCAGCAAGAAAGAACTTGAAGAAACAAAGCGTGTAGCTGAACAGGAAAAGACTGAACTTGAAGCAAAGAAGAGCGAATTAAAAGCCAGTCAGAATGCCTTGAATAAAACAGTTGAAGAACTGAAAGCTAAGAAGGGCAACATCGATGCAGATTTGAAAGCTGCAAAGGATGAAGCTGCGAAAAAAGCTGCAGCTGAAAGAAGAGCCAGAGAACAGGCTCAGTTGAATCGTCTAAATGGTGGTTCATCCAGACCATCAGGTGGTTCTTCAGGCGGATCATCAGGCGGTAGAGATAATGGTGGCGGTTCAGGTGCATACCATGGTTCTTCAGGAGAGCATTCAGGACAGGGACTTAATCCTGGAAGCAGAGTAGACGGTAATGCTGTAGTTGCGTATGCTATGCAGTTTGTTGGAAACCCTTATGAATGGGGTGGAAACAGTCTTACAAATGGATGCGATTGTTCAGGATTTGTACATCAGGTTTATCTGCATTTTGGAATTAATACAGTTAGACATTCACAGGCATTTTTACATGATGCCAGTCCTGTAAGTATAGAGTGTATTCGTCCGGGAGACGTAGTCGTATATCCGGGACATGTTGCTATTTACGCCGGTGGCGGTCGTATCGTAGAAGCACAGTCTTATCCAGCAGGTATTACTGCAAACAGATCGGTATTTTGTCATACCATTTCAGGTATCGTTAGATATTGATAATAAGGTAGAGGTTTTAAATTGAAAGAATTTAGAAGCTTCGGTAAAAAAATACTTACAAGCAAATATCTGAAGGTCGTTATCGTCCTTCTGATATTTGCTTTTTTGCTTAGAGCAGGGTATGATAGGTGGCGTGATTCTCAGCCGATTGATTATGCCAGAGAAAAAGGGACTGCGGTTGCTACTATAGATGGTAAATCGCTTACTTTGGAAGATATGGCATATTTAATCATGCTGGAGGAAAGAAGAACAGAAGAGCAGGCTAGAATATATAATCCTGCCAGCCCTAAAGATTATTGGAATACCAGTGATAAAGGCAAAATCCTGTCTATTAGAATTAGAAATACTACTCTTGATATGGCTATTCATGACAAGATCATGTATGAGAGAGCTTCTAAAGCGGGGATTAAACTTAATGCCGGCGAGATGAAAACTGTGAAGAACGCTCAGACAGATTTCTGGGAGGATTTGTTCGATGGACAGGAAGACAATGCTTATACTTCAAAAGAGACTATTAATAGTCAGATTTATAGAGCAGCTGTCGTGACTAAATATCAGAGGATTCTCGCAAAGAATGCAAAGATAAATCAGGCCAGATACGGTTATGAGGGAGACAAGTACAAAGAGATTCTCGAAGATTACAAGGTAAAGGTTAATAAAACTTTTCTGCGAAAGATTCGCATGGGAGAAGTCACTTTGGTACATGATACCGTAAATTTCGTTCAATAATCGTTTAGTATATAAAGTGAAGTAATAGAAAGAGATTGAAAGATGGAAAAGAAAATCGGTAGAAATGATCCTTGTTGGTGTGGATCAGGAAAAAAATACAAAAACTGTCATATGGCTATGGAACAGAAGATTCATAAGGCAAAGTTAGAAGGACATATTGTTCCTAGACGCGATATGTTAAAGACTCCAGAACAGATTGAGAAGATTAAAGCCAGCGCAAAGATTAATGTGGCTTGTCTGGATGCAGTTGAAAAGATGATCGGCCCTGGTGTTAATACAAAGGAAATCGATGATCTGGTATACAAGATTACTACAGAAATGGGTGGAGTTCCTGCTCCTCTTAACTATGAAGGTTTCCCATACAGTGTATGTACTTCTGTAAATGATCAGGTATGTCATGGATTCCCTTCAGAAGGCGTAGTACTTCAGGAAGGTGATATTATCAATGTAGACTGTTCCACTATTCTCGATGGATATTATTCAGATTCTTCCAGAATGTTCTGTATCGGAGAAGTTTCTGAAGAAGCAAAGAAGCTCGTTCAGGTCACAAAAGAATGTGTTGAGCTGGGCTTAAAGGAAGTTAAACCTTGGGGATTCCTGGGTGATATGGGACAGGCTGTTCATGAACATGCGGAGAAGAATGGCTACAGTGTTGTACGTGAAATCGGTGGACATGGAGTAGGTCTCGAATTTCACGAAGATCCTTGGGTTTCATATCTTACAAATCGCGGAGAAGATATGCTGCTCGTACCGGGACTTATGTTTACGATTGAACCTATGTTGAATCAGGGTAAGCCGGATGTGTTTACTGATGAGGCTAATGATTGGGAAGTTTATACTGCAGATGGTAAGCTTTCTGCTCAGTGGGAGATTCAGGTAGTCGTAACAGAAGATGGCGCAGAAGTAATTTCATGGTAGTTTTTTTATAAAGAAAAAAATAAGGATGGGAGCTTGATTTCTTTACATCGAGCTCCCATCCTAATATGATCCGATTGGTTCTTCAGTTCCCATTGGTCCTGCCCTCCTGTCTCTAGGTTTGTAGTTACGAAATCTAATCAACAGTTGCATTTGATCAACCATGTTTTAATGATTCGTCCTAACATATCTCTCATCCTTCTATTGGTCTTTATTGAGTTCTAAATAACTCCTACTTGAAGGGGTATATGTATTTATATAACATGGCTTCTAACTTATCCCGGTTAGATCGGTCCTGTTTTTCAAATTAAATTTCTGGTGGACTACCCTCCTATATGCTGTGTCTGTAGTTTGTATAAAGAAATATATATAAATATATATATTTTCTTTGTGAGTGTATGATAGCATCTATATTTTTTATTGTCAACAAGAAATCTGAAAATATTTCCATTAAATAAAAATAAACTGCGAATTATATGTAATTTCGTAAATATTCCGACGATTAGAAAACTAAATACATTTAAGCAAAAGCGTGTAATTGTTTATATTTTCAATTAGTGTTAAAATCAACTTTGTGTAGTTTTTATACATAAAAATTTATGCTAAAGGGAGAACTAGATGGGCGTAATGACTAAGTTGTTTGGATCACACAGTGAGAGAGAAGTAAAACGTGTGATGCCAATCGTAAAAAAGATTGAATCTCTCAGAGATGATATGCAGAAGCTTTCTGATGAGGAGCTTCGGGCAAAAACTTTTGAATTTAAAGATAGATTGAACGATGGGGAAACTTTAGATGATATTCTTCCTGAAGCTTTTGCTGTTGTTAGGGAAGCTGCAAAGCGTGTGCTTGGAATGGAACCTTTTGAAGTACAGCTGATAGGTGGTGTTATTCTCCACCAGGGACGTATTTCAGAGATGAAGACTGGTGAAGGAAAGACTTTGGTTTGTACTTTGCCTGCATATTTGAATGCACTTGAAGGAAAAGGTGTTCACGTCGTAACTGTAAATGATTACCTTGCAAAACGTGATAGCGAGTGGATGGGAAAAGTACATGAATTTCTCGGACTCACAGTAGGCGTGGTGTTAAATGATATGGAACGAGAAGAGCGTAAAGCTGCTTATGATTGTGATATTACATATATTACAAATAATGAGCTTGGCTTTGATTATCTTCGTGATAATATGGTCGTTTATGAAGAAGACCTCGTACAGAGAGATTTGCATTACTGTATCATCGATGAGGTTGACTCGGTTCTGATCGATGAGGCTAGAACCCCTCTTATCATTTCAGGTCAGAGTTCTAAGTCTACAAAGCTTTATGATATGTGTGATGTACTGGCTCGTCAGATGACTCGTGGTGAAGATCTTCCTGAGTTCTCAAAGATTGATGCTATCATGGGTATCGAACAGGAAGAAACAGGTGACTTCATCGTAAATGAGAAGGACAAGGTTGTTTCGCTTACACAGGATGGTGTTAAAAAAGTAGAAAGCTTTTTCCATATAGATAACCTGGCTGATCCAGAGAATCTCGAAATTCAGCACAATGTTATCCTCGCTCTTCGTGCACATAATCTGATGCATAGAGATCAGGATTATGTAGTTAAAGATGGAGAAGTCCTAATCGTAGACGGATTTACCGGACGTATCATGCCGGGCCGTAGATATTCAGATGGATTACATCAGGCTATCGAAGCAAAGGAAAAAGTAGAAGTAAAGCGCGAGAGTATGACTCTGGCGAATATTACATTCCAGAATTTCTTTAATAAATATGACAAGATTGCTGGTATGACTGGTACAGCTCTCACAGAAGAGCAGGAGTTCAGGGATATCTATGGAATGGACGTAGTTGCTATTCCTACAAATAAACCTATTCAGCGTATCGATCATGATGATGCTGTTTATAAAACTCAGAAGGAAAAATATAAGGCTGTAGTTGAGGAAGTTATTAAGGCTCATGAAAAAGGTCAGCCTGTACTGGTTGGTACTATCACTATTGAGGTTTCTGAGCTTGTAAGTAAGCTCCTCACACGTGAAGGAATCCAGCACAATGTCCTCAATGCGAAATATCATGAGCAGGAAGCTGCTATCGTAGCTGAAGCAGGAAGACATGGCGCAGTAACTATCGCTACAAACATGGCTGGTCGAGGAACAGATATTAAGCTCGATGAAGAAGCCAGAGTAGCTGGTGGACTTAAGATTATCGGAACAGAGAGACATGAATCACGTCGTATTGATAATCAGCTTCGTGGACGTTCCGGTCGACAGGGAGATGTCGGAGAATCACAGTTCTTCATTTCTCTGGAAGATGATTTGATGAGACTCTTTGGTTCAGAAAGACTGATCGGAATCTTTGAATCACTTGGCGTTCCGGAAGGCGAGCAGATTAAACACAAGATGCTTTCATCAGCCATTGAGAAGGCTCAGGAGAAGATTGAGAGTAATAACTTTGCTATTAGAAAACAGCTTCTCGAGTACGATCAGGTTATGAATGAACAGAGAGAACTTATCTACTCACAGAGACGTAGAGTTCTCGCTGGCGAAGATATGAAACAGCAGATTCTCGATATGGTTAGAGATAGAATCGATTTCTATGTGGATCAGGTCCTCTCTGAAGAAATCACTAGAGAAGAATGGAGTCTCGTAGAATTAAATCGTATCCTGCTTCCGGTTATTCCTCTTTCTCCGATTACTGAAGACAGAGTAGCTGATATAAAGAAGATTTCAGAGCTGAAGGATATGCTTTATGATGAGGCAGAGGCTCTTTACAATGCTAAAGAAGCAGAGTTCCCTACACCTGAAGATTTCCGTGAAGTAGAACGAGTTATTCTCCTTCGTGTAATCGACAGAAAGTGGATGGATGAGATCAACGATATGGATCAGCTTCGTCAGGGTATCGGACTTCAGGCATATGCTCAGAAGAATCCGGTAGATGAGTACAAGATGATCAGTTACGATATGATGGATGAGATGAACGATTCTATTAAGAACGATACTATCCAGATGCTTTATCGTATTCGTATTGAGAAAAAAGTCGAAAGAGAAGAAGTGGCAAAGGTTACTGGTACAAACAAAGATGAGACTGCTACTCATACTCCAAAGATTAGAAAAAACAAGAAAGTTTATCCAAATGATCCATGTCCATGCGGCAGTGGAAAGAAATATAAGAACTGTCATGGACGCCTAGGAAATTAAGGAGTACATAAGTGGAATTTAAACTTCATGCACCTTTCGAGGCAACAGGCGATCAGCCTGAAGCGATTAGAGAACTGGTAGAGGGATTCAAAGCAGGAAATCAGTTTGAGACTTTGCTGGGTGTAACAGGCTCAGGAAAGACTTTTACAATGGCTAACGTTATTGCTGCGTTGAATAAACCTACTCTGATTATTTCTCATAATAAAACTCTGGCTGGACAGCTTTATGGAGAGATGAAGGAATTTTTTCCGGAAAATGCTGTTGAATATTTCGTATCTTACTATGATTATTATCAGCCAGAGGCTTATGTGCCTTCGACAGATACATATATAGCGAAAGATTCCTCTATAAATGATGAAATAGATAAATTGAGGCTGTCAGCAACAGCCTCTTTAGCTGAACGGAAGGACGTAATCATCGTCTCTTCCGTTTCGTGCATTTATGGAATCGGTTCGCCGGATGATTATGAAAATATGATGGTGTCTCTGCGCCCGGGTGAAGAGCGAGACAGAGATGATGTTATTAAAGCGCTCATAGATATGCAGTATCTTAGAAATGATATGGACTTTAAACGTGGTACTTTTAGAGTTCGTGGAGATACGCTGGATATTTTTCCGGCTACGACTTCTGAATATGCGTATAGAGTAGAATTCTTTGGCGATGAAATCGATAGAATTCTGGAGATGGATCCTCTGACTGGAAATATAAAGGCAGAAGTCACTCATGCGGCTATTTTTCCGGCGTCACATTATGTAGTTCCTCAGGACAGGATTAACGCTGCCTGCAAGACTATCGAAGAGGAATTAGAAGAGCGTGTTAAATATTTCAAATCTGAGGACAAGCTTATTGAGGCTCAGCGTATCGAAGAGAGAACTAATTTTGATATTGAGATGCTTAGAGAAACAGGATTCTGTAGTGGAATCGAAAACTATACCCGTCATATGACTTCACAGAAACCGGGTGAAGCTCCGATGTGTTTGATCGATTATTTCGGAGATGATTTCCTGATTATCATCGATGAGAGCCATGTTACTCTTCCACAGGTTCGTGGAATGTATGCAGGTAACCTGTCTCGTAAGAAGACGCTTATAGACTTTGGATTCAGACTTCCATCAGCGATGGATAATCGCCCGTTGAATTTTGAAGAGTTTGAGGATAAAATTGACCAAATGCTCTTCGTGTCTGCGACACCTGGTGATTATGAAAGAGACCATGAAATGCTTCGTGCAGAACAGGTTATACGTCCTACAGGACTCCTGGATCCTTCTATCGAGGTTCGACCTACAGAAAATCAGGTGGATGATCTAATCGGTGAGATTAATCGTGAGATTAAAGATAAACACAAGGTTATGATTACTACGCTTACTAAGCGTATGGCAGAAGATTTGACGGATTACATGAAGGAGCTTGGAATCCGTGTCAAGTATTTACATTCTGATATCGATACACTGGAACGAGCTGAAATCATCCGTGATTTAAGACTGGATGTCTTTGACGTATTAGTAGGTATCAACCTGCTTCGAGAAGGAATGGATATTCCGGAGATTACTCTGGTAGCTATACTCGATGCAGATAAAGAGGGATTCTTACGTTCTGAAACTTCTTTGATTCAGACTATAGGTCGTGCTGCTCGAAATGATAAAGGTCATGTAATCATGTATGCAGATAGCATTACAGATTCTATGAGAAATGCTATCGAAGAGACTGAGCGTCGTAGAGAAATCCAGAAAGCTTATAATGAAGCGCATGGTATTACTCCAAAGACTATCGAGAAGGCTGTCCGCGAAGTTATGTCAGTTTCAAAGGCTTTGGCTGAGGAAAGTGCGACAGGTATTCGCGATGCAGAAGATTTGGATTACGAAGAGTTAAAGAAACTCAGTGATAAATATAGAAAGAAGATGCAGGAAGCCGCTAGTGAATTAAACTTCGAGGTAGCTGCTGAATATAGGGATAGGCTCATTGAAATAAAGAATCAGCTTAGGGATGCTGAAGTCGAAAAAAGTGAGAAGAGTAAGGTAAATAATGGCAAAAAATAATTTTAAAAAGATCGTCATTAAAGGGGCGAATGAGCACAATCTTAAAAATGTAAATATTGAAATCCCTAGAGACCAGTTTACAGTAATCACTGGACTTTCGGGATCTGGTAAGTCTTCATTGGCTTTTGATACTATCTTTGCCGAAGGGCAGAGAAGATATATGGAGTCTCTGTCTTCATATGCCAGACAGTTCCTGGGGCAGATGGAGAAACCTAGAGTTGAAAAAATCGAAGGAATGCCTCCGGCTATTTCTATCGATCAGAAATCGACAAATAGAAACCCCAGATCTACTGTAGGTACAGTTACCGAAATCTATGATTATTTCAGACTGCTCTATGCCAGAGTAGGTATTCCACACTGCCCAAACTGCGGCAGAGAAATCCGTCGTCAGACTGTGGATGAGATGGTTGATGCAGTTATGAAACTTCCGGAGAGAACAAAGATTATGGTTCTCTCTCCTGTAGTTCGCGGCCGAAAGGGAACTCATCAGAAGCTGCTCGAGAAGGCAAAGCGAAGTGGTTACGTACGTGTTATCGTAGATGGAAATCAGTATGAGCTGTCTGATGAGATAGAATTGAATAAGAATCAGAAGCACAATATCGAGATAGTAGTTGACAGACTGGTAGTCAAAGAAGGTATCGAGCAGCGTCTGACAGATTCTATTGAAAACGCTTTAAAGCTTGCAGATGGTCTGCTTCAGGTTGAGGTAATCGGTGGAAAGACGCTTAATTTTTCCGATAGCTTTGCGTGCCCTGATTGTGGAATCAGTATAGATGAAATAGAACCGAGAAGCTTCTCGTTTAACAATCCTTTTGGTGCCTGCCCTGAGTGCGTGGGATTAGGTTATAAGATGGAGTTTAACGAGGATCTGATGATTCCGGACAAGACTCTTTCGTTTAATGAAGGATGCGTAGTTTGCCCGGGATGGCAGTCTTCAAAAGACTCAAAAAGTTTTACACATGCTGTTCTGGTGGCAGTTTCTGAAGCTTATGGATTTAGTCTGGATACTCCTTACCAGGATCTGCCAGAAGATATACGACATATGTTCCTCTATGGCTTCGATAAGGAAGTCGCTGTACATTATGTTGGACAGCGAAGTGAAGGAACATACATGGTTCGATTCAACGGATTGATCAGTGATGAGCATCGTAGATATAGAGAGACGAAGTCTGAACTTGCAAAGGCGATGTATGAAGACTTTATGACCACATCTAAATGTCCGGTATGTAACGGCCAGAGATTGAAGGCTACATCGCTCGCAGTAACTGTCGGCGAAAAAAATATCTATGAAGTTACAGAAATGCCTGTAAAGGATTTACATTCCTATATGGAAGGTTTACCGGAGAAGCTGGATGAACATCAGAAACTGGTAGCAAAGGATATTCTTAAGGAAATCTGCGGAAGGGTTAGTTTCCTGGTAGATGTAGGTTTGGATTATCTGACCCTGTCTCGCGCTACAGGAAGTCTGTCCGGAGGAGAGACACAGAGAATTCGTCTGGCTACACAGATTGGTTCGGGTCTGGTTGGCGTCGCATATATCCTCGATGAACCTTCTATAGGTTTGCATCAGAGGGACAATGATAGACTGCTTGCGTCTCTAAAGGGACTTCGTGATTTGGGAAATACTCTGGTAGTGGTAGAACATGATGAAGACACTATGAGAGCAGCTGACTATATAGTAGATATAGGACCTATGGCCGGTTCTCATGGTGGTGAAGTCGTAGCTGCGGGTACGTTTGAGGATATTATAAATTCTCCTCGTTCTATTACGGGTAAATACTTGTCAGGAGAGTTAAAGATTCCGGTTCCAAAGGAACGCAGGAAACCTTCTGATTACATTACAATTAAAAATGCCAGAGAGAACAACCTAAAGGGAATCGATGTCGATATTCCTCTGGGAATCATGACGGTCGTAACAGGCGTATCCGGTTCTGGAAAGAGTTCTCTGATAAATGAGATTTTATATAAGACTCTCGCAAAGAAACTGAATCGTGCACATACTCTTCCTGGAAAATGTGATGGAATCGAAGGCGTAGAGAAACTTGATAAGATTATTGATATAGATCAGTCGCCTATAGGTAGAACACCGAGATCAAACCCAGCTACATATACAGGCGTGTTTGATATAATTCGTGACCTGTTTGCCGGAACACCGGATGCAAAGGCCAGAGGTTATAGCAAAGGACGTTTCAGTTTTAATGTAAAAGGCGGACGATGCGAAGCTTGCTCTGGTGATGGAATCGTAAAGATTGAGATGCATTTTTTGCCAGATGTATATGTGCCTTGCGATGTATGTCACGGAAAGCGTTATAACAGAGAAACTCTCGAAGTCAAATACAAGGGTAAATCCATCTATGACGTATTGGATATGACTGTGGAAGAGGCTTTGGAATTCTTTAAAAATGTTCCTACCGTTGCCAGAAAGATTCAGACTCTCTATGATGTGGGATTAGGATATCTGAAGCTTGGCCAGCCGTCTACTCAGCTTTCTGGTGGAGAAGCTCAGCGTATTAAGCTTGCGACAGAGCTTTCAAAGAGAAGTACTGGAAAGACTATCTATGTATTGGATGAGCCTACTACCGGACTTCATTTTGAAGATGTCAGAAAGCTGGTTGAGATTCTACGAAAGCTTTCAGAGGGTGGAAATACGGTTGTAGTTATCGAGCATAATCTAGATGTTATAAAAACAGCTGATTATATTATTGATTTGGGACCTGAAGGTGGTGCTGGTGGTGGAACTGTTCTGACTACCGGAACTCCGGAAGAAGTCGCAAAATGCAAGAAGAGTTATACAGGAAAATATCTAAAGAAATATTTAGAGTAAAAAATAAAGAACGAACACTAGGGGAAAGTGTTCGTTCAGTATTTTAGGGGAGTGCTCCGAGGTGTGCGCCCCGGAACTGAGTTATGAATAATTCTTTTGCCTATCGGCTGGTTCGTGTTCTAATATACTTTTTAAATGTGAAGGAATTGTGTCCGTTTTAAAAATTCCTGATAAATATTTAAAATAAATTCTGTTTGAAAGAAATAAGGACTTGTTAAATGCTTGTAACAGTAGTGGTTCCGTTGTATCGCGGAAAAAAATATATTGAATCTAAAATAAAAATGTTTGAACAGGCTTTTTATAAAGCCGGTATTGTTGATAAGGCAGAGGTTTTGTTTATAAATGATTATCCGGAAGAAACAATCACTCTTCCAGAAGCAAAGATTTCTGTGAGGCTTCTTACTAATGAGAAGAATCAGGGTATTCAAAGAAGCCGTATCAGAGGTGTTTTGGAATCTCAGGCTGATTATATTCATTTTTTGGACCAGGACGATGAGATTAGAGAAGACTTCTATTTGGAGAATTTAAGAATTTCTGAGGGAAATGATGTGGTGGTTTCGAACTGTGTTATGGAACTTCATAATTCTGGAGAGAGAGTTCTCTATAGAAATAAACTGGAACAGAAAAATGCAAAGTCGCCTATGGCTTTTATCTTTTTAGATTGTCGAATCATATCACCGGGACAGTGCTTGATCAGAAGAGAAGCTATACCGGAATTCTGGATTCAGCATCCGCTATCAAAGAATGGAACAGATGATTATCTCCTGTGGCTTCTGATGTTTGAAAATCACGCGAGATTTAAGGTGAACATGACTCCGCTTTATATTCATAAGTATACAGGGGCGAATCTTTCGCTTAATAAGGAAGCGATGCTTTCATCTCATGAGGAATTGGTGCGAGTGTTGGAACAGTATCCGCATTCTAGATATGCAAAATGGATTCGCTCAAAGGTTTATTCTATGAAGGGTGAGAAAAAAGAGTATTCTTTTCTGTTTACCTGGCTTATGAATTTGAGACTGCTTCGAATCAGGATGTTCGAAAAGAACTGATAAATTAAAGCTTTTTCGCGTTAAAATTATCTTTGAACTTGAAATGATAGATAAAATGGATATAATATCTATGTGGTGCGTCTGATAGTTTTAAAGACGCTGAAAGGAGATATAATGCCTGCAACAGATATTGGAATAGATTTAGGTACAGCCAGCATTCTGGTTTATGTAAGAGGTAAAGGCGTAGTATTGAAGGAACCTTCAGTAGTAGCTTTTGACCGTGATACAAATAAAATTAAAGCAATCGGTGAAGAAGCCAGACTTATGTTAGGTAGAACACCAGGTAACATCGTAGCAGTACGCCCTCTTAGACAGGGTGTTATTTCTGATTATTCAGTTACTGAGAAGATGATCAAATACTTCGTTCAGAAGGCTCTCGGTAGAAAGAGCTATAGAAAGCCTAGAATTAGTGTTTGTATTCCTTCAGGAGCTACAGAAGTTGAGAGAAGAGCGGTAGAAGATGCTGCTTATTCAGCAGGAGCTAGAGCTGTTTCTATTATCGAAGAGCCTATCGCAGCTGCTATCGGTGCAGGAATCGATATTTCTAAGCCTTATGGAAATATGATCGTAGATATAGGTGGTGGTACAGCAGATATCGCTGTTATTTCATTAGGCGGCTCAGTAGTTTCTACTTCTATAAAGATCGCTGGTGATGACTTCGATGAAGCTATCGTTAGATATATGAGAAAGAAACACAATATCCTCATCGGTGAGAGAACAGCCGAGGATATTAAGATCAAAGTTGGTACATGTTATCCACTTCCAGAACCTATGACTATGAATGTCAGAGGTAGAAACCTGGTAACTGGTCTTCCAAAGACTATTGAAGTTTCTTCAGAAGAAACAGAGGAAGCTCTTCGTGAGACAACACTTCAGATTGTAGAGGCTGTTCACAGCGTATTGGAGAAGACTCCACCAGAACTTGCAGCTGACGTTTCTGAGAGAGGTATCATCCTTACAGGTGGTGGTGCACTTCTGAGAGGTCTCGAAGAACTTATGGAAGAGAGAACTGGCATCACTACAACAACAGCTGACGATGCTATGACATGTGTAGCTATCGGAACAGGAAAATACGTAGAATTCCTAGGTGGAGACAGAAGCGAGTTCTAATTTAAAGAAATATATGTATGCGATGGTCCACTTCGACCATCGCATTTTTTATACAAAGGAGTACGATTTATGGGACAACCGCTTATCAGTGTGATAATTCCGGTTTATAAAGTAGAAGAATATCTGGATAGATGTTTGGAATCTGTTTTGAATCAGACATATCGTAATCTGGAGGTTGTGCTGGTGGATGACGGCTCTCCGGATTCATCAGGAAAGATGGCTGATGAATGGGCGAAAAAAGACAATCGTGTAACAGTGTATCATAAGGATAACGGTGGACAGTCTTCTGCCAGAAACTATGCTGCGCCAAAGACGAACGGTGAGTATATCATGTTTGTGGATTCTGATGACTGGATTGAGAGTGATTGCGTAGAATATTTGTATAATCTTCTAAAGAAGAATGAGGCAGATTTCGTTACAGCTGAGTATTGCAGACCTTTGAATGTGAATGATGTGGCGCCTGATGTTGACTTTGAGGAAAAAGTTCTGACCAGAGATGAATTCCTCGATATGTTCTTCAAGATAAACACACAGGTAAATATGCAGTATCCTTGGGCGAAACTGTTTAAGAGAGAGTTGGTTTTGGATAATCCTTTCCCGGAAGGGATGACGGATGAAGATGTTCCGACTATATTTTCTGTTGCAGTAGATGCTGAAAAGGTGGTCTACAGTACAAAGGTCGTTTACGATTATTACGTGAATGAAGCTGGTACGACAGAATCAAAGTTTGGGGATCGTAATTTTGATTTGCTTAAAGCATGGGATCTGGTGGTTAAAATCGCAGAGAATAAAGAGTGCTCATCAGAAATAGTCGCAAAGGCAAAGATGAATCGCGCTCGTGCTGATTTTGGTCTGCTTGTGAATCTCGCACAGTCAGCAAATTATAAATCAGATAAGGTCAAGTATTCAAAAGAGAAGAAGGAACTTTTGAAATCACTTCGTTCTAATTTTAGACTCTTGATGAATAGCCCAATTCCAAAATCTAGAAAGTTGACCATTATTGGTTTTATGATTTCATATCCTATGACAGCCTGGCTTATTAATAAAGCATATAACAGGTAAGGCTTAGCGGTGATTTTTTGATGTTCGCAATTAAAAAAACACCAAAATTCCTAAAGTTAATGAAAAACGATCCGATATTATAAATGGAGACTAATATCTTCAGGTACTTTTTATTGCAAGAAAAGAGGATTCTATGGTTAAAGGCCTGTATACCGCTTACACAGGGATGGTGGAAGAGCAGCGGAGACTGGATGTCTTATCAAACAATTTGGCAAACTCCGACACAGTTGGATATAAAAAAGAAGGTACTGTTAATCAGGCTTTCAGAAATATGCTCGCCATCAAGATCAAGGATACTGGCACATATATGATGAATTATGGCATCGGCGATATCAGACTTGGTGATAAAGTTGGCGAGACTTATGTCGACTATTCACAGGGCAGTTTTGAGGTGACCGATGTACAGTCTGACGTAGCTCTGGCTGGAGCCGGATTCTTTGCTGTTTCCCATGCAAACGGAGATGGAACAAATGTAATTCGCTATACTAGAGATGGCGCTTTTACAGTTGATGTAAATGGCTATCTCAGAACCAGTGATGGTGATTATGTTTTGAATCGTGCAGGCGCTATGAACTCTGCAAATAACGAAGGCAATTATGTCAGAGTAAATCCTCTTTTGAACTATACGATCGCTACAAACGGAGATATCTATCAGGATAATGTGGTGATAGGTAACATCGGAGTTGTAGATTTTGAGAATTATGATTATCTCACAAAGACAGCAGATAATTTATATATCCCGGTAGAAGGAGCTACTATAGTCGCTTCAAATGCTACTTTCCAGCAGGGAATGTTGGAAGCATCAAATGTAAATGTAATCGATGAAATGGTAAATATGATTACAATTCAGAGAGCATACGAGGCTGGTCAGAAGATGATTCAGACAGTTGATTCTACTCTCGAACATGCAGTAAATAACGTAGGTAGAGTTTAATTCGTAATGCGGAGGTAACACTAATATGATGAGAGCACTTTGGACTGGTGCTTCAGGAATGAAAGCCCAGCAGACAAATGTAGATACTATTGCAAACAACCTTGCAAACGTAAATACTATCGGATACAAGACACAGAAATCAGAATTTAAATCACTGCTTTATCAGACATTACAGGAGAGAACGACTACTGCAAATGGTGAACCAAAGCCTACTACTGCTCAGGTAGGTCTGGGTGCAAAGATAGCTGCTGTAAACTCTATATATACACAGGGTGCGCAGTTCTCCAGTGATAGCAAGACAGCACTTATGATCAATGGTCAGGGATTCTTCTCAATCCAGGGTGATGATGGTGGAGTATACTATACCAGAAACGGTGAGTTCGGTTGGGCTATGGGAGCTGATGGTGTGAGAACACTTACAGATTCTATGGGACATAAGGTCCTCGATCAGCAGGGCGTTCCTATTACTCTTCCTAACGAAGCCGGAAATGATATTACATTTGGTACACATGGAGAGCTTGCATATAGAAATGCACAGGGGAATTATGTACTGACAGGTCAGGCTGTGGGTTTGTATCAGTTCGCAAATCCAGTCGGACTTGAAAAAAGAGGCAACAATATTCTCGCTGCCAGTGTAGCTTCTGGTCCTGCTATGAACGAAGCTACTACAAACGGAATGGTTAGAAGTTCTGTAGCACAGGGATTCCTGGAAGGATCAAATGTAAATGTAGCAGACGAGATGGTAAACCTGATTATCGCACAGAGAGCATATCAGATGAACTCAAAAGCGATTACTACTTCAGACACTATGCTTGAAGAGGCAAATAACCTGAAGAGATAAGAGGTGTGAGATATGGATAATATTTCTAATATCGTAAATTCCAATCTATATAATCAGAGCGTTTCGAATGCAAAGAATGCTAATCTGTCTAACAAGGTTTCGAAGCTTTCAAACCAGTCTACAGAAGAGGAACTTACAGAGGCTGTTAAATCCTTTGAGTCATATTTTGTGGAACAGGTGCTGAAGGAAATGGAAAAATCTGCTAAAATGTTATCTGATGACGAAGATGATAACAGTAGTGTCTCTATGATGAAAGACATTCATATGGATGGAATGTATCAGCAGATGGCATCTACTTTAGTAGATAAGGCAGGTTCCAGATTTACAGAAACCATGGTAAATCAAATGAAGAGAACCTATGGTATTAAGGACGATGCAGACAGAACGAACACAGATTGAAGGAATAGTAGAACATATCATATATAGAAGCCCGGATACCGGGTATACTGTTTTGGAGCTTTCGACGGAGGATGAATTGATCATCTCGGTCGGGAGCTTTCCTTCTGTAAACGTAGGTGAGAATCTAAAACTTACTGGTCGCATGGTCGAGCATCCTAATTATGGCGAGCAGTTCAAGGCAGACTCATTTGAGGTTACGATTCCCTCAGATACACTTTCGATGGAACGTTATCTGGGAAGTGGTGCCATCAAAGGAATCGGAAAGAATCTCGCCCATAGAATCGTGCTGAAATTTGGCGATGATACCAGACGCATTCTCGAAGAGGAGCCGGAGCGCCTGGCTGAGATTAAAGGTATCAGCGAATCAAAGGCTAGGGATATAGCGGAGCAGACTGTAGGGAAAAAAGATCTCCGTGATGCGATGCTCTTCCTTGCAAAATACGGGGTAAACGGAAATCTCGCGGTAAAGCTTTTTAATCATTACCATAATGATATTTACGATGTGCTTAGAACGAACCCATATCGTATGGCTGATGAAGTGCGAGGTATCGGTTTTAAGACGGCAGATGAGATAGCTTATAGAGTTGGCATTGCTGTTGATTCTGAGTTTAGAATTCGAAGTGGTATCCTATATGTGCTGACGCTCAATGCTTCAAACGGAAATACTTATATGTTGAAGGATGATTTGTATCTGGAAACAAAGAGGCTTCTCGCACTTGATTTTTCCGAAGGAGATTTTGAAACTATGCTTTCAAATCTGCTCTTCGATAGAAAAGTGCGGATTCTGGATGATACAAAGGTTTATCTGAATTATTATTACAAGCTTGAAAACGAGGCAGCAGCGTTGCTTCTCGATATTGATTATAACCTCAGTGAGGCGAATCAGGATACGGATATAAAGGATGTAGAGAAAACCCTGGATACGATAGGAGTTTCTCTGGACGAGATTCAGACACAGGCGGTTCTCGAAGCGAGCTCACACGGCGTCTTTGTGCTTACAGGTGGTCCGGGTACAGGAAAGACGACCACTATTAAGGGATTGATAAAGTATTTTGAATCAGAGGGTCTGGAGGTCGTTTTGGCGGCTCCTACGGGTCGAGCTGCCAAACGTATGTCTGAAGCAACGGGATTCGAAGCAAAGACGATTCACAGACTTCTGGAGGTTCATGGACTTGCAGGTGGTGATGAGGAGGATGAAATAACGACACACGAGGGAATCTTTGATAGAAACAAAGATAACCCGCTCGAATGTGATGTTGTTATCGTGGATGAGATGTCTATGGTAGATATATCGGTGTTCCATTCGCTGCTTCTAGCTATACCGATAGGCGCGCGTCTCGTAATGGTAGGAGATGTGAATCAGTTACCTTCTGTAGGTCCGGGAAATGTCTTGAAGGATATCATCAATTCGGGATGTTTCTCTGTGATTAAGCTTGAAAAAGTATTTAGACAGGCAGAAGAAAGCGACATCGTTATAAACGCTCACAAGATTAATAACGGAGAGAAGATTAATATTACAAATCAGAGCAAAGACTTCTTTTTGATAGAGAGACCTGATGCTCAACACGTTATGGCGACGGTTTGGAAACTTGTCTCAGATAACATTCCTAAATATGTTTCCTGCGAGTCGAACGATATTCAGGTTATGGCTCCTATGAAAAAAGGTTTGCTCGGTACCGTTAGATTGAACGAGGACTTACAGCTTGCCTTGAATCCGCCGTCAAAGGACAAGGCGGAACATGAATTTCAGGATGGTCGAGTCTTTAGAGTCGGGGACAAGGTCATGCAGACGAAGAACAACTACAAGGCAGAATGGGTTGTTCGTGGAAAATATGGAATTGCAGTAGATAGTGGCCAGGGCGTTTTTAATGGAGATATAGGCGTTATTACAGAAATCCATGAAAAAGCTCGAATGCTTACTGTTATGTTTGATGAAGGTAGACAGGTTGAATATACATATACAAACCTGGATGAACTGGAACTTGCATATGCTATTACTATTCATAAATCTCAGGGGTCTGAATATCCGGCAGTTATATTACCGCTGATAGGTGGACCAAAGATGCTTCTTAATAGAAATTTGTTATATACTGCAGTTACAAGAGCAAAGAAATGTGTCATAATTGTGGGTAGCAAAGATACTTTAAATGAGATGATTGAGAACGTAGATACTAGAGTTCGTCATTCGGGTTTAAAGGATAGAATCGTAGAAAGAAAGCAGAAACTTGAAGCGATTAGTTAAGGGGGTAAAGTATGGACAGAAGAGCGCAGGTAGAAGAAAAACTTCGCAGTCTGGGTATTGAATTTAAAGTCGTAGAACACCCGGAAACGTTTGATACAGAGACTGCGGACTTGTACATCGAAGGCCATGAAGGCTGCAGGACGAAGACTTTATTTCTCGTTGGAAAAAAGAAGAGAAATCCTTCGTTGTTTATTCTCGATGAGCACAAGGCTATCGATTTGAAAGAGCTTGGGGACAGGCTGGGTATAAAGAATCTGCATTTTGCAGATTATGACTTTATGCATGAAATCGTAGATCTGGAACCTGGTGGAGTGTCGCTCTTTGGTATCCTGAATGATAAAGACCATGTCTTGAACATCTATATCGATGAAGATATGATGAACGAGCACGATATTATAACGTTCTTCCCGAATGTGAATACATCTACTTTTTTCATAAAGAAAGAGGATATGTTGAAGTTCATTGAGAGTGAAGGATATGAATATCAGATTATAAATATGTAATATAAAAATCCGATTCAGGAATTCCTGAATCGGATTTATTATTACTCTGTTGTGATTTTCTTTGTGGTAGAACCGGGTTCTGTATTTTTTACATAGCTTTCATATTCGTGGAAGGACTTCGGGAAAGTACGTTTCTCGGAAGTGGCCAAATCCAATGAATACAGCTTTACGCTTACAGAAGAAGGAACTGATTCGATATCCATATTCTCTGGCTTTTCGTTCTTTATTACGATTCTATACGTCTGCTTTCCGGCAGAGTATCCAAATGAATATGGATCAGTGTAGATAGATGTAAGTGTATTCTTGCCAATTTCAAGACCGTTTGAAACAGTCGGTGTATTTGATTCCTTTGTAAGCTGTTTGATTAAATCAATCTGGTCTGCGATATTGCTCTGACCAGGGATGAATAAAACACTACATTCGCTGCTGGCATATCTGATGATTTCTTCGTTTGAAGAACCTTTTGTGATATTCGGTGCGTTTTCATCAGTTGCCTTTGTCCAGTCTTCAGATATCTTTGAACCTCGCGCTGATATCGGAGCGCTAGGTGATTCAATCTGTGTGCTCTCGCCGAGTGAGGTAAAGAATGTATCTATACCGGAGAAACTGCTATAAACAGTAGGTGACTTCGGAGTAATAGTTGAAGCATTTGAAGAGTGTGTAACACGCTCGGAATCAGTGCTTACAGTTCCTGTTTTGGATGAAGAAATCTCATATTCCTTCCATGGAATTCCTGCCGAATTCATATAACTTTCCAAAGCTTCGTTCTGGTAGATGGCATCGTCATCTTCAGGGCTGTATAGGAGACCTACTGTTGAAAGGTTTCCGGCACTTTCGATGATCAGTGAAAGTACATCATCCATTGGTGAAATAGTAGATGTACCTGTTACATTCATACCTGTTGGCTTTAAGAAACCTGAATTTCCGGTATTTAGAAGAGTCTGGAAGTTTAATACTCCGGTTCCGACTACAGGAATACGGCTTTGCGCCTCGGATGCGCCAGATAGAGCAACCTTTCCGTTTGCCAGTATCAGGTCGGTCTTCTTAGGATTTAGATTTAATGTAGCAATAGTGGCAGAAGTTTCTGTATCCACATTGGTTTCGGTTATAGTATAATGTTTCTTGCCAAGTAGAGCATCTAAAGAGTCTTTATATCCTAATAGGATTTTATCCTTAATTTCATCCGACTCAGAATTGATAAATGCGATATGGTAGGTCTTTGAAATCTTTGAAGTATCTACCTTGCTATAGTCTGTATCTGAGTTCCTCTTTGACTTTCCACATGACGAAAGAAGCATAGTACTGCATGTTACGATAAGTGCAGCGCTCAGGAATCTTTTCTTTATTTTAAAATCAATCATGAAAAACCTCCGTTTTCAATACGATTCATATTATATTGACTACCTGTTAAAGTCAAGTTTTTGAGAAATAGAAAGGGGTTATTTTGAAGGAAAAATACAGGAAGGCTTTTAGGCTTATCTATCCTATGAGATGTCCGGGCTGTGACGAAATCCTCACGTTAAAGAATAGAGACAGGGGCTTTTGCGATTGGTGTTTTGAGGAGATTAGAGAGATAGAAGGTGCTTTGTGTTTAAAGTGCGGAAAGATGCTCTTAGATGGAACGAGAGAGTATTGCAAAGACTGTATGAATATTAAGCATTCTTTTGATGCAAACAGAGCGTTGTTTCTGTATCAGGGACCTATAGTAGAAGGAATGTATAGATTTAAATATAGCAATCGTAGAGATTATGCAGATATTTTTTCCGAGTATATAGTTTCTAAACTCGATGGGTTTCTGAAAGAAATAAACGGGGATGGAAAGCTGGATGCAATCATTCCTATACCTATGAATGAGAAGAGCGTGAAGGAAAGAGGGTATAACCAGGCAGAAGCGCTGGGGGAGTATCTTTCTGAAAAAATAGGAGTCCCTTGTTTGGAAAATGTAATCCTCCGTGATAAAAGTACCAAAAAGATGAAAACGCTCGACCCGGTGGAAAGACGCATAAATTTGATTCATGCTTTTAAATATGGCAAAACTAGTGTAAAATTAAGAAAAATACTGTTAGTCGACGACATATATACAACGGGCGCGACTATGGATAGTGTCTCTTCGGTATTGAAGAAGCACGGGGTTGATGAAATATATTCAGTATGTATATGCATAGGTAGCGAACGTGCGTAGAAAGGGGAAATATATGGACGTTAGAAACTGTAAGGAATGTAAGAGATTATTCAATTACATTGGTGGACCTCAGCTTTGCGATGCGTGCAAAGACAAGCTTGAAGACAAGTTTCAGGAAGTAAAGGAATATCTCTGGGAGAATCCAAAGGCTACAGTTGCTGAAATCAGTGAAGCAAAGGAAGTTTCTACAAATCAGCTTCGCCAGTGGATTCGAGAGGAAAGACTGCAGCTTGCAGATGACTCTCCTATAGCAATCACTTGTGAAAACTGTGGTACAAAGATTATTACCGGAAGATATTGTCAGGAATGTAAGAACAAGATGGCAAGAGGTCTTACAAAAGAATTTGGTCTGGAGAAGAAAGCTCCTGAACCGGAACCTGCGAAGAAACAGGATTCATCAAATAGGATGCGTTTCTTGCAGCAGTAAATATTCGGAGTTATGTTAAAGAGCAATCGAGTAAAACACATGACCAAGATGGCCATGTATGAAAAACAAAATAAGAATGATTTGCGAATCGTTACAGAATATAGACGCAAAGACTACATAAGCATGAGCCGAATTTTAGCATTCGTATTCGGCTCTATTGCTTTTGCTGTTTTTTATTTTGGAATAGTAATACTGTTTCTATATAATAAATTTTCAAATATTCATACGAGACTGATAGCACTTATATTGTTACTCGGCATCCTGCTGTATGTATTTTTCCTTTATATTCATATGCGTAGGGTGTCTGCCTATGCTGACAAGAAATACAGAAAGAGCAAGAATGTCTATCAGAAATGGCGTGTTATGCTTAGAGAACTCGAAGAAATGTATGAGGATGAAGAGAGAGAACAGGAATCGGATTAGAAGATGGAGCTATTTGATACTTTAAGAGCAAAACTAAAGAGTTTCATATCTAGACATGAGGTGGGTGCAGTTAGAGTTCTAAGAGCTTTACTGTGTCTATTTGGTTTGCTTTCAGTTAGAACATGTTTCTATGAGGGTAGTGTTTTAGATAATCTGTTTCTCGTTTGTGTTGTGACTCTGATAGGTGGATTTGTGCCTTTCAGTGCGATAACTTTGATTATCGTCTTTTCAGCGATGGTACATCTGGCAGCTGTATCTACTCAGGCAGTTTTCGCTGTGACAGGTATATTAGTGTTGACATATGTGTTGCAGTTGTATTACAAAGCAGACAACCGTTTTAGCACAGTTTTTTCCGCTGTGTTTTATCAGATGCGTATTCCATTCTGTGTACCTATGGTTGCAGGTATGTTTGGAAATATAAATGAGGTGGTTTCTATAATTGGAGGTTCGGTTCTGGGCTTCTATTTGAGACTTCTCGTGGAGAATAAAGCGATATTAAAGGATCCTAATGCTGAGGTCGGTGCTTTTTCGCTGTTATTTGACCAGATGCTTAGAAGCCAGCTGTTCTATTGCTATGTGGCAGCAAATGTGGCTATGTTCTTGATAGTTTATTTTGTAAAGAGGAGAAATATTCAGCATTCCTCAGCGCTGGGCGTATCATTTGGATCGCTAGCTTCTTTTGCGATTATGCTTACAGGAAATCTCTTCTTTAGTTCAGGAGAGAATCTGATTCGTTTTGTGATTGAGATTCTCGTTACATTTATAATTGGTGTTATTATTTCCTATTTCTTTGTTGAAATGGACTATAATAGACCGGAAAGTCTTCAGTTTGAAGATGATGACTATTATTATTATGTGACAGCTATTCCTAAAGTTAAGTTAACGAAAGAGGAATGGAGAGTGAAACGTATTACAGGAAATGATTTAGAGTTAGATAGAAAGGATGAAGACATTGAATAATGCTGTAGATTTAATAGAATCCTTTCTGAGGGACTATTTTAATATTTCTATTCCGATTATCACATTTACAGATATCTTGGAAATCATAATCATCGCAGTCTTCTTATATGAATTGTTTAAGTGGGTAAAGAGCACTCGGGCCTGGATGCTCTTTAGAGGTGTGCTTATCATACTCGTATTCTTTGTGGTTGCGGCATTACTCCAGATGAACACAATATTGTGGATCGGTGAGAAATTGCTGAATGCTGGAGTTATTGCGTTTATCGTAGTGTTCCAGCCAGAACTCAGAAAGGCGTTGGAACAGATCGGACGTCGTAAGCTGTTTAGAAACTTCCTTCCTTCGTCCTGGTCAAAGGGAGAATTACACAGATTTACAGATACTACAAAGAACGACATTGTCAAAGCAAGTTTTGACATGGGCCGCGTAAAGACGGGTGCGCTGATCGTAGTCGAGCAGGACGTGAAACTTCAGGAGTATGAGAGAACGGGTATCGATCTCGATGCTCATCTGACACGTCAGCTTCTCATAAATATATTTGAAAAAAATACACCTCTTCATGATGGTGCAGTAATAGTTAGAAATGACAGAATAGTAGCCGCTACATGTTATCTGCCGCTCACGGAGAATCTGGGAATCTCAAAGGAACTGGGAACCAGACATCGTGCTGCTGTAGGAATCAGCGAAGTCAGCGATGCTGTTACAATCGTAGTTTCAGAGGAAACAGGAAAGATTTCTGTGGCAGTCGAAGGCGTCCTCTATCATGATCTCGATAAAGATGGCTTAGGAAAGATTCTTTCAAAAGCACAGATTATAAAGGAAGAACATGATAAGAAGAAGGAAGACAGCAAACAGGCGGATATAGAAGAGGAGGATTCAGATGTGGAATAGTATTAAGAAAGCCCTCCTTTCAAATTTAGGCTTAAAGATTTCTGCTATTGTGGCAGCAGTATTGTTGTGGATAGTAGTAGTAAATGTTGAAGATCCTTCGAGATCAAAGTTCTTTACGGCAAAAGTTGATGTTTTAAACCAGGGAGTACTTACTGATAACGGCAAGTATTATGAGATGAAGGATGATGAATCTACTGTAACTTTTAGAGTTACAGCAAAGAGGTCTATCATCGAAAAGCTTTCAAATTCTGATTTTAGAGCTACAGCTGATTTGAATTATTTGGGTTCAGATAACCGTGTACCTGTCGATATTGAGGCTAGCAGATTCTCTAGTCAGGTGACTATCAGCAGCCGTTCTTTTTACATAAATCTCAAAGTTGGAAATATTCAAAAGAAGAGATTTAGTATTAAGGCTGTGACGACCGGTAAGCCTCTCGAAGGAACTGTAGTATCAGAAGCGACTGTTACACCAAATGTGATTACAGTTACTGGTCCGGATAAGATTGTGTCTACTATCAGTTCTGTAGAAGCTGTAACTGATGTCACAGGTATCAGCAAGGATATAACAGATGATGTAGTTCCGGTTTTGAAAGATAAGGCCGGACATGAAATTGATGCATCTAAACTGACGCTTAGTAGAGAAACTGTTCAAGTAAGCGTAATAACAGGCTCAGTAAAGAAGGTAAAAGTTTCGGCACAGACTAGCGGTCAGCTTCCGGATGGATATACATTAAACAGTGTAACTGTAAATCCGGGAACTGTAGAAGTTTCAGGTGATGCAGAAGCTCTAAATAATCTTTCAGAGATTGTGATTCCGGGCTCTGTTATTGATTTGAGTTCTATTACAAAAGATATGGAAACTACAGTAGATATTTCTTCATATCTGCCAGAAGGCATTGAACTTGTTAATCCGGATCATAAGACTGTAAAGGTAAAAGTTAAATTGAATTCTGCTACATCAAAGAGTTTCAATATTCCTACAGCAAACCTCACAATAGGCGGTTTGCCGGATGGTTTACAGTGTGAATTCATTGAAAATACTATTTCAGTTGTTATAAAAGGATTGCCACAGGATCTCGAAAAACTTGACTCTTCAAAAATTACGGGTAGAATTGATGCGTCAGGTTTAAATGCTGGCACACACCATGTAACTGTTACTTTGGTATTGAGTAGTGAGTACTCAGTTGATACAATTACGACTGGTGTCAAAATTACGGAAAAAAATAATTAGTTAGGAGATTTTTTCAAAAATGTCTAGAATATTTGGAACTGATGGAGTTCGAGGCGTAGCTGGAACAGAGCTGGATATCAACCTCGCAATGAAACTCGGACAGGCTGGTGCTTATGTCCTCAGCAAAGGAAAGAGCACACGCCCGGTAATCCTCGTAGGTTGTGATACTCGAATTTCAGGTGACATGCTTGCGAATGCACTTATGGCAGGAATCTGTTCGGTAGGTGCAGATGCAGTTTATGCAGGCGTAGTTCCTACACCCGCTGTTGCTTATTTGACTAGAGCAAAGGGCTTTGATGCAGGAGTTGTTATTTCAGCTTCACATAATCCTATGGAATTCAATGGAATTAAGTTCTTTAGTTCTGATGGATACAAACTTCCTGATGAAGTAGAAGATGAGATTCAGAAAGAAATCGAAAGCAATATGGCTTCCATCGATTTCCCGACAGGAGAAAAAATCGGTCGTATTAAATATGACTTTGATATCGATAGAGAATATATCGATTTTGAGAAAGCAGCTGTACCAGTTGATTTAAGTGGACTTAAAGTAGTCGTAGATTGCGCAAACGGTGCATCATATAAGACAAACACAACAGTCCTTAGAGAACTCGGTGCAGAACTGATTCCGTTACATGTAGAACCTAACGGTACAAATATTAATGATAAATGCGGATCTACACATCTTGAAGATTTGATGGCTACTGTAAAGAGAGAGCATGCTGATATCGGAATTGCTTTTGATGGTGATGCTGACAGAATGCTCGCAGTAGATGAGAATGGTGAATCAGTAGATGGTGATGAAATCATGTCTATCTGTGCAAACCATATGAAAGAAAGAGGAGAACTTCAGAAGAATACTCTGGTAGTTACAGTTATGTCTAACCTCGGTCTTTCTATCATGGGCAAAGAAAAAGACATCAATATCGAAGTGACCAAGGTCGGCGATAGATATGTTTTGGAAAAAATGAAGGAAGATGGATATAACATCGGTGGCGAGCAGTCTGGTCATATTATCTTCCTCGATAAAAACACAACTGGAGATGGAATGATGTCAGCACTTCATCTCTTACAGGTTATGGTTGATACAAAGAAGAGTCTGTCAGAGCTTAAATCCATCATGCAGGTTCTTCCACAAGCACTCGTAAATGCAAAGGTGCCAAATGATAAGAAGAACTCTTATCAGGAATATCCGGAAATCGTAACTAGAATTGAAGCATTAGAGCAGAAATTTGATGGAGCCGGAAGAGTTCTCATACGTCCTTCGGGTACAGAACCACTCGTTCGAGTTATGATTGAAGGAAAAGTACAGGAAGAAATTCAGAAGGATGCTGAGGATCTCGCAAGCTTTATTGAAATGACTATGAATTAATAAAGAGGGTGAAGCCTTGGTTAAGGAAAAATTTTTGATAAAGAATCCAACAGGGTTGCATATTAGACCGGCGGGAATACTGTGTGACTGTGCGATGAAATTCGAATGCAGCATCAGATTTACCTATAAAGAGGATTCCGAGGCAAATGTAAAAAGTATTTTATCAGTTCTAGGTGCATGCATCCGTTGCGGCGACGAAATCGAAATGATTTGTGATGGCGTCGATGAGAAAGAAGCTATGGCGGAGCTTAGAAAACTGATTGAAGAAGATCTTTAAAGAGGGTTGAATTGGACAATCAGCTTTAAAGGTGATATTATATCGTTTTGTTTGGAGAGTAATTATGAAAAAAATACTTATTACAGGATGTAATGGACAGCTTGGAAGAGCTATCCAGAAGGAATACGGTGATACCGTAGAATTTATCAGAACAGATATGGTTGATGGAGATGGCATAAAGAAGCTTGACATCTCAAATATCGACAATGTTATGGCTATGGTTCGTGCAGAGAAACCTGATGCTATTATCAACTGTGCAGCTATGACAAATGTAGATGGCTGTGAGAAGATGGAAGATGTTGCTTACAAGGCAAATGCTATCGGACCTAGAAATCTCGCTATCGCTTCTTCAGAAGTAGGAGCTAGACTGGTTCACATTTCTACTGATTATGTGTTCAGTGGAGCAGCATCAGATCATCCTAGAACAGAGTTTGATGCAGTTTCTCCTATCAGTGCATATGGTAGAACTAAACTCGCAGGTGAGAACTTTGTACGCGAATTTGCAGACAGATATTTTATTCTTAGAACTGCTTGGCTTTATGGAGATGGAAAGAACTTTGTAAAGACTATGCTTTCACTAGCAGAGAATCACGACGAAGTTAGCGTAGTAGATGATCAGGTTGGTACACCTACATCTGCAGTAGAACTTTCAAAGATGATTAGATTCCTCGAGAATACAGAGAATTACGGTTTGTATCATGCAACATGTGAAGGTGACACAAACTGGGCTGACTTTACAGAAGAAATCTTTAGACTTGGAAACAAGACTACAAAGGTTAACCATGTTTCAAGTGCTAAGTATAAAGAAATGAATCCTAATTCAGCAGACAGACCAGCATATTCTATCCTTGATAACTACATGCTTCGTCTGGTAACCGATGAGTTTAGAATGGCTGAATGGCATGATGCATTTGAAGTTTATATGAGAGAGCTTAATAAGTAATAGAGATAATAATCCATATTTTAGGAGGATAAAATGAGAACATATCTTGTAACAGGTGGTGCTGGATTTATCGGTTCCAACTACATTCATTACATGTTTAGAAAATATGATAATGAAATCAGAATCATCAACGTTGATAAGCTTACATACGCAGGAAACCTTGAGAATCTTAAGGATCTCGAAGGCAGAGATAACTATACTTTCGTAAAGGCTGATATCTGCGATAAGGAAGCTATCAGAAAGATTTTTGCAGAGAACGATATCGACAGAGTAGTTCACTTTGCTGCAGAAAGCCACGTAGATAGATCTATTAAGAACCCTGAAGTATTTGTACAGACAAATGTTCTTGGAACACTTGTTATGTTGAATGCTGCAAAAGAAGCATGGGAACTTCCAGATGGTACATTCAAAGAAGGAAAGAAATTCCTTCACGTATCAACTGACGAGGTTTACGGATCACTTCCAGATGATGGTACATCATACTTCTATGAGACTACACCATATGATCCACATAGCCCATACTCAGCATCAAAGGCTTCTTCTGACTTTATCGTGAAGTCTTATATTGATACTTATAAGTTCCCTGCGAACATTACAAATACATCAAATAACTATGGACCTTACCAGTTCCCGGAGAAGCTTATTCCACTTATCATCAATAACGCATTAGCTGGAAAAGACCTTCCGGTTTATGGAGATGGAAAAAATATCAGAGACTGGCTCTATGTTGATGATCACGCAAAGGGAATCGACATGGTTCAGGAAATGGGACAGCTCGGTCAGAAATATAACATCGGTGGACATAACGAGAGAAGAAATATTCAGATTATCCATACTATTCTCGATACTCTTCTTGAGATTCTTCCAGATGAAGATCCACGTAAGAAGAATGTAAGCTACGACCTCATCAAATACGTAGAGGATCGTAAGGGACATGATAGAAGATATGCAATCGCTCCTGATAAGATTAAAGAAGAGATTGATTGGGAACCTGAAACATGCTTTGAAGAAGGCATAAAGAAAACTATTAAGTGGTATCTTGATAATCAGGACTGGATGAAGAATGTTACTAGTGGTGATTACCAGAAATACTACAATGACATGTATCAGGACAAATAAATATTAATTTACAATATTCGGCCTTCTTTTTTTTAAAAGGAGGTCGGATATTTGTGTTTATATGGAGGAAAACCATGAAAGGTATTATTCTAGCCGGAGGATCCGGAACACGTTTATATCCACTTACAAAGGCAATCTCAAAGCAGATTATGCCAGTTTATGACAAACCTATGATTTATTACCCGCTTTCAACACTAATGCTTGCGGGTATCAATGAAGTACTTATCATCTCTACACCTAGAGATCTCCCTGTTTTCAAGGAACTCTTAGAAGATGGTTCACAGCTTGGAATGAAGATTTCTTATGCTGTACAGAAAGCTCCAAACGGACTCGCTGAAGCTTTCATCATCGGTGAAGACTTTATCGGAGATGATTCTGTAGCACTTGTACTTGGAGATAATATCTTCTACGGACAGTCTTTTTCAAAGACACTTCTTTCTGCTAGAGAAAGAGTTGAGAACCAGGGTGGCGCTACTATCTTTGGTTACTATGTAAGAGATCCTAGAGAATACGGTGTAGTAGAATTTGATGAGAATGGTAAGGCTAAATCTATCGAAGAGAAGCCAGAGAAGCCAAAGTCAAATTATGCAGTACCTGGTCTCTATTTCTATGATAACAGTGTTGTTGAGATTGCAAAGACAATCACACCATCAGCTCGTGGAGAGCTTGAAATCACAGCTGTAAACAATGCATACCTTGATAGAGATAATCTCTATGTAGAGACACTCGGAAGAGGTTTTGCTTGGCTTGATACAGGAAATCATGACATGCTTCTTTCTGCATCAAACTTTGTTTCAACTATTCAGAAACGTCAGGGAATGTACGTTTCATGTATCGAAGAAATTGCTTTCAAGAGAGGATTTATCAGTGCAGACCAGTTAAAGGAACTGGCAAAGCCACTTATGAAATCTGATTATGGTAAATATCTTGTAAGTGTAGCAGAAGGAGAGTTTTAATAATGGCTATTAAAGTAACAAAAGACTTAAACGGAATCGAAGGACTTTGCGTAATCGAACCAGCAGTATTTGGCGATTCACGTGGATACTTCATGGAAACATATAACGAAAGAGATATGAAGGAAGCTGGACTTGATTATAAATTCGTTCAGGATAATCAGTCTTCATCTACAAAGGGTGTACTTCGTGGTCTTCACTTCCAGATTAATTACCCACAGGACAAGCTCGTTCGTGTAGTATCTGGATCAGTATATGATGTTGCAGTAGATCTGCGCCCAGGCTCAAAGACATTCGGTAAGTGGGCAGGTGTAGAACTTACAGCTGAGAACAAGAAGCAGTTCATGATTCCAAAGGATTTTGCTCACGGTTTCATCGTACTTTCAGATCATGCAGAGTTCTGCTACAAGGTAACAGATTTCTATCATCCAAATGACGAGGGTGGTCTCATGTGGAATGATCCTGATCTCGGTGTAGAATGGCCACTTCCAGAAGGAATGACAGAAGCTGATATCATTCTTTCAGACAAAGATAAAGTAAACGCTAGTTATAAAGAAGTTCTCGCTCAGAGAAACAAATAATAAAGAGGTTTATATCTATGAATAAAGCTTCAAACAGTAAAAGCTTTTTAAAAGATAACATTAAATTAATTAGAACCCTTGCGAAGAATGACCTTAAGGCCCGCTTCGCAGGGTCCTATTTGGGTGTAATATGGGCATTTGTACAGCCGATAGTTATGGTACTCGTTTATTGGTTTGTATTTGAAATGTGTCTTTCTACTGGAACACAGAAGACAAAAGCAGGAATTGATGCACCATTCGTTCTATGGCTATTGTCAGGACTGGTTCCATGGTTCTATTTCCAGGAAGCCTGGAGTTCTGCAACAGGATGTTTTAACGAATATAATTATTTGGTAAAAAAAGTCGTATTTAATATTTCAATTCTTCCGATTGTAAAAATCATTTCAAGTTTATTTGTTCATGTCATACTGGTGGCATTCACGATTTTTATGTTTACAGTGATTAAACCGGAACTGATTACACCATACGCAATTCAGGTAATCTATTACTCATTTGCTATGATGGTATTGATAACCGGTCTTTCATATATTTCATCAGCAATCATGGTGTTCTTTAGAGATATCAGAGATATCATCGGAATCCTGCTTCAGATAGGAATCTGGGGAACCCCGATTATGTGGAATTTGTATTCACCACAGTTGCATGTGCCGGGATGGGCTCAGACTATCATCAAGTTGAATCCTATGTTTTATATAACTGATGGATATAGAGAAGCATTAATTGGAGGAAGAGGATTCTGGGAAAAGCCAGCTCTAACTGCATATTACTGGTGCTTTACTATAGTTATTCTGGCTTTAGGTGTTCATGTATTCAATAAGTTAAAGGATAATTTTGCAGACGTATTGTAAAGGTGATTTTATGGTAGATACAAACGAGAAAAAAGAATATGCGATTAAAGTCTCAAACGTCAGCAAGATGTATAAACTGTACCAGAGAAATCGAGACAGAATGATTGATTCCTTGGGACTTAGCAGAAAAAAACTGTATAAAGAGCATTATGCTTTAAATGATATTAATTTTGAAATTAAAAATGGTGAATCAGTAGGTATCATCGGAACAAATGGTGCCGGTAAATCTACTATTCTTAAGATAATTACAGGTGTACTTAAACCTACAACAGGTACACTGGATATAAATGGACGTATTTCAGCTCTATTGGAGCTTGGTGCTGGTTTCAATCAGGAATACACAGGTATTGAAAATATTTACCTTAATGGTACTATGCTTGGTTATTCTCGTGAAGAAATCGATGCAAAGATGGATGATATCCTCGCATTTGCAGATATCGGAGATTTCGTATATCAGCCTGTAAAGTCATACTCAAGCGGTATGTTTGTACGTCTGGCTTTCGCGGTAGCTATTAATATCGATCCTGAGATTCTGATCGTCGATGAGGCACTTTCGGTTGGAGACGTATTTTTTCAGGCAAAGTGCTATAAGAAATTCGAAGACTTTAAGAAGCAGGGAAAGACTATACTGTTTGTAAGTCATGATCTTTCAAGTATCAGAAAGTATTGTGACAGAGTAATCCTCTTTAACAAGGGACATAAACTTGCAGAAGGTGCTCCAAAGGAGATGATCGATCTCTATAAGAAGATTCTGACTGGATCTAAAGAGGATATCGAGAAGGCAGAAACTCTGGGTGTAGAGGCTCTTCAGGATAAAACTAAAGACGGTTTTGATGAAAAAAATGAGAATACCTGGTCTTCACATTTTGAAGTAAACCCTGACAGAGTGGTTTATGGATCAAAGGAAGTCGAGATTATCGACTTCGGTCTGGAAGATGAAACAGGAAATCTTACAAGTGTACTTTCAAAAGATGCCGATTTTGTTATAAAATATAAGGTAAGATTTAATGAGAAAGTAAAGAATCCTATATTTACATATACTTTTAAGAATGTAAAGGGACTCGAGGTGACTGGAACAAATACTCTGATTGAGAGATCATATCTGGAAGAGGGACAGCCTGGTGAAGAATACACGGTTTCCTTTAAACAGAATATGAATCTGCAGGGTGGGGATTATCTCTTGTCTATGAGCTGTACCGGCTATGACTTGGAAGGAAATCTCAAAGCTTATCATAGATGCTATGACTTATTGTCGGTAACAGTTATATCTGACAAGGATACAGTAGGTTTCTATGACATGTACTCAAAGGTAGAAATAACAAAGAACTAATCATTTATGGCTAGAAACATCACGAGAGAAAGGGGTCACAAATGAAATACGATTATCTGATTGTAGGTGCTGGTTTGTATGGAGCTGTCTTTGCCCACGAAGCAAAGAAGGCAGGGAAGACATGTTTTGTAATTGATAAGCGTCCTAATATAGGTGGAAACATCTATACAGAAAGAGTAAATGGAATCGATGTCCATAAATACGGTGCACATATTTTCCACACATCTAACAAAGAAGTTTGGGACTATGTAAACCAGTTTGCTGAGTTTAATAATTACATTAACTCTCCTGTAGCTGTTTACAAGGATGAGCTTTATAACCTTCCTTTCAACATGAATACGTTCTCAAAGATGTGGAACATCAAAACTCCACAGGAGGCGTATGACCAGATTAAATCACAGATTGAAGAGTTGAATATCTCCAATCCGAGAAACCTCGAAGAACAGGCTCTTTCTCTGGTAGGTACAGATGTTTATGAGAAGTTGATAAAGGGTTACACAGAGAAGCAGTGGGGCAAAGATTGTAGAGATTTGCCTGCCTTTATCATAAAGAGACTTCCGCTTAGATTTACTTATGATAACAATTATTTCAATGATCGTTATCAGGGTATTCCTATCGGTGGATATACAAAGATGATTGAAAAAATGCTCGAAGGTGTCGAAGTTAGATGTAATGAGAATTACATGAAGCTGTATGAGCAGAACAAGGTCAATGACGTGGACCCATCAATGCCTACAGAGATTACTCTGTCAGATGGAACTAATTTCACCTTTGATAAGATGATTTATACAGGACCTATCGATGAGTACTTTAACTACCTCTATGGTCATCTGGAATATCGCTCTGTTCGTTTTGAGACAGAAGAAATCGATTGCGATAATTTCCAGGGAAATGCTGTAGTTAACTACACAGAAAGAGAAGTCCCTTATACACGTATCATCGAGCATAAGTGGTTCAATTTCGGAAAAGATGAGAATGGTGAACCTATTAGAGGAACTATCATCTCAAAGGAATACTCAAGTGCCTGGAAGCTGGGTGATGAACCTTATTACCCGGTAAATACTGAGAAGAACAATAATACTTATGCGAAATATAAAACTTTGTCTGAAAGCGATCCTAAGGTTATCTTTGGAGGCAGACTGGGTCTCTACAAATACCTGGATATGGACAAGGTTATCCTCGAGGCTCTCAGTGTAGCCAGAGAAGAATTAAAATAGCGGAGATTTGGTAATAAATGAGTTTGAATAAAAAGATAATTGGATGTATAGCAGCTTTGCTCATTTTAATCGTGGCTGTTTGCTCCATTTATGTAGCGATGATTGATCCATGGAATGATGACGATGGATACAAGATTACACAGTTGGGTACCACTACAGGTGCCCAGTGTATGTTCTATACTATCCAGGATAACAAAGGAAATCTGGTTGTCGTAGACGGTGGATACACTAAAGACGAGAGTTCTGTTGTATATCGTATCAAGAAGATGGGTGGTCATGTTAAAGCGTGGATACTGACTCATCCTCATCCGGATCATATCGGAGCCTTTAATGCTATTTATCCGAAATTAAAAGATTATGGTATAAAGGTTGATCAGATTTATGCTACAAATGTAAATCATGACAGATATATTGAAACTGCAAAAGACTATGATGCGGTAGATACTTATCTGACATTCTGTAAGCTTACAAAGCATGCAAAGAATCTGAAGTATCTGAAAGGCGGAGATCAGTTAGAACTTCTGCCGGGCTTACGTATGAATGTCATTCATGGATGGGATTCGCATGTAGATGCTACTGAGAACAATCTCTGTAATAACGGATCTCTGATGTTTAAACTGACTGCAAAGCATGATTCGATGCTATTCTGTGCAGACACACAGCATGAAATGGAACAATACATAGTTCCAGAACATAAAGATGAATTGAAATGTGATTATGTTCAGTGTGGTCATCATGGTAATTGGGGTATGACGACAGACTTCTATAAATTAACCGGTGCTAAGCAGGCTTTTGTAGATGGCCCTAATTATCTCTATGATGACACACATTCTATGTATAACGGACATCTTACTGTTGAATTTTTTAGAAGTATAGGCGCCAGAATATATAGATTACAGTCTGTGCCAAATACGATCACACTTCGTTAGATTTAAGGATGGAATATGTTTGTTTTAGATTTGATTAGAGTATTACTTGTGCTAGTGGTTTCTCCGGTACTGATCGGAGTGCCTATGGCATCTATCTTGGGAATGTACGAAGACAGAAGAGTCTATAGATTTTTCTTTGCATTTTCAATCGGAAATCTGATGACATTTTCTGCTATGCAGTTGATATCAGTTCCGTTGGTTTTGAATTATAAATCATTGTCTGCATATGTATTTCTATACTGTGTAGTAGTTATTGCAGCTATTCTGGGACTTAATTTTTTCGCATTATTAAACGCAAAGCGTAAAAAAACAACCCTCTATACGAGACGATTCCTCTCACGAGTTATAGGCGGATTCAAAAGAGTACCAAAGTGGGTTTGGGTTCTGCTGATAGCGGCGATTCTACTGTTTCTGTTTATGGAATATCACTATGCTTTCAGAATTCATGTAGATGATGATGATGGTAGATATATGGGAAATCCGGCTTCTGCAGTTTATACAAATACGATGTATGAGTATGACTGGGGAACAGGAAAGTATATAGGATCTGGAGTTAGAGAACAGTCTCCTAGAGATGCTGTTTCACCATGGATGCTTTCATTTGCTGTATGGTGTAAGCTTACAGGTGTTAATTCTACGATCATTGCACATTCTATTATGCCGCTGATCCTGTTTGCTATCTGCTTTATGGAATACTTTCTGCTTTCAGATAGATTGTTTAAATCAGATAAAGAACGCATGATAATCTTTTTGTTGATGGTATGTGTCGTATATCTGACTTTTTCAGGAAATACACATACACAGGCTGCCGTATCTCTGGTTAGAATATGGCAGGGCAAGGCTGCTTTTGCGACTACTGTTATTCCGTTTATGCTTTATCTCTATATGAGTCTGGCAAATGCTGAGAGTGACAGAGCGAAATATTATATTTCAGCTATATTTACCTCTATGGCAGGTTGCTATATGAGTGGTGTAGGTATAGTAGGAACCGGTTTATTTATGGGACCTTTTTTCTTCTGGGATATTATCAGAAAGAAAAAATGGAAGGAATTATTCCTGTTATTGTTGGTATGTATTCCAACATTGATTTATGGTTACATGTACGCAAAGATTAAATAAACTGGAGAGTGTAATATGAGACAGTCATATAATGAAATGATGGGCTGGTTCCATAACGGATTTGATGGAAATGCCTATTTCTTGCTATATCTGATATGTTTGGTGTACCTCTTTATCACTGATAAAGACAAAAGATTTAAACTGGTAGTACCATCATTTTTACTTACATTTTTTATTATAAATCCTGTATGTTATAGATATTTATGGTCTAAAACTATCGGATATTCCTACTGGAGATTATTCTGGACTATTCCTATTATTCCGGTAGTTGCACTTACTTTTACAAACATTATTGCTAATGGAAAAAATAAATGGCAGAAATACGGATTGGTTCTCATTCTGTCATTTCTGGCATTGAGGTCCGGATGTTATCTGTATAAATATCCGGCAACCGGTTTTGAAAAGCATAACAATGCATATAAACTTCCACAGCCTGCAGTGGATATGGCTGAGGAATTAATCAGGATGGATGAGAAGCCTAGAGTAATCGCTGATATTTCTCTGGCCAGATACCTCAGACAGATTCATCCTGAAATATCACAGGGATTTGGTCGTTGGGGACAGGGAGCGAACAATTACGTTTCCGGAAAATATTTCTTCGGAACTTTTGGAGAGGGAAGTATCAGCACTGATATACCAGAAGGTAAGGAATTCGACTGGAGTAAAGCTCGAAACTACATGTTAGAAGAGCATTTTAAGTATTTGATTTTGCCTACATCTGACGAAGTTGCAAAGGAAAAAGGCGACAAAATATTATTGGACGCTGGATTTAAATATGTTAAATCTCTGGATGGATATGGCATTTATTCAGTGCAATAAATGAGGACATGATTAATGTATAGAGAACGAGGCATAGGATTCTGGAAACATATTGATTTCATAATCCTAAGTGTTATCGCCCAGGAATGTGCTTTTTTTCTGGCAGTATGGGTTAGATTTAAAAATGATATAGATATACCTTCTGATGATTTATATCTTGGAGTTGCTTTTATCATAGGCATGCTGGATATAGCCATTTCAATCATCCGCTCTTCATATAGTGGAGTACTACACAGAGGATGGCTCAAAGAGTTTAGAGCGACTATAATTCATGAATTTATTCTGTTTGCATTCCTACTTATATATCTGTATGGCACGAAGCAGACTGCAGATATGTCGCGTTTATCACTGGGATACTATGTTATTTTTTCTATGTGCTTTCTCTATATATTTAGAGTTACATGGAAGAAACTTATTAGAAAACATGTACTCAGACGCAGGAAAAAAACAAACCTGATAGTTATTTCTGATACTGAGAATATAGAGAGATGTATCAGTACATTTAAAGATGATGTATATTCAGGATTTACTGTAGTTTCTGCTGCTTGTATGGATGAGAATCGTACAGGCGAGACTATGTTTGAAATTCCTATCGTAGCTGATAGAAATACTCTGTTTGATTATCTGAGAGAAAATGTAATCGATCAGGCATTTATAGATATTGAAAATATTAATGAAGCTTATGACCTCGGAGCACGTCTGATTGAAATTGGTGTGACAGCTCATATCGGTTTATTATATTCAAAGGATCCTATCCCGACCAGAGTGTTGGAAGATTATGGCAGATATGCTGTATTGACGGGATCTATGAAGATAGCAAATACTAAACAGATCGTTCTAAAGAGACTTATGGATATCATAGGAAGTATAGTCGGTCTGTTGATAGCAGGTATTGCATTTTTAATATTTGCTCCGATTATAAAGATTCAGTCTCCGGGACCTGTATTCTACAAGTCTGTGAGAATCGGAAAGAATGGACGCAAGTTCTTTTTTTACAAATTCCGTTCTATGTATGTCGATGCTGACAAGCATTTAAAGGAATTGCAGAAGGATAATGAAATCAAAGGACTTATGTTCAAGATGGAAAACGATCCTCGTATTATTCCGATTGGACATTTCATCAGAAAGTATTCAATAGATGAGTTACCACAGTTTTGGAATGTGTTAAAGGGTGATATGAGTCTGGTAGGAACCAGACCGCCTACAGAAGCAGAGTTTAAAAATTATGAGTATCATCATAAAGCCAGACTTGCGATTAAACCGGGATTGACCGGTTTATGGCAGGTGAGCGGTAGATCGAATATAACTGATTTTGAAGATGTAGTTAAGCTGGATACAAAATATATTGCTAATTGGACTTTGGGGCTCGATATAAAGATTCTTCTAAAAACTGTTAAGGTTGTCTTTACAGGTGACGGTTCAAAATAATTGTGATATAATTAAGCAGTTTTTGTGAATGACTGATTTTTAACTTGATATAGAGGTAGTATTGATGGCAAAAGATAAGGTAAAAAAACCATTGACTAAAAAGCAGCGTCGTCGAAGAAGACGTAGAGTTCTGCTTGTAATAGAGTTTATCGCTCTTATCATCCTGAGTTTGTTGGTTTACATGTATTCTAAATTTGGAAAGATTGATTTCAATGATTTAGGTGATGTGAAGAAAAACAATCTCGATGAAAAAACACAGGAGTTGTTACGTGGATACACAACTATCGCACTCTTTGGTGTCGATTCTAGAGATATGGATACTTATAAGAACGCGCAGAGTGATAGTATTATCGTTTGTGTAATCGATAACAAGAATAAAGAAATCAGACTTATGTCTGTATTCCGTGATACATTCATGGATGTCGACGGTGAAGGAACTTACAGAAAATGTAATTATGCCTATGCCAGAGGTGGCCCAAAGCAGTCGGTAGAGATGCTTAACAGAAACCTCGATCTCGATATTCAGGAGTATGTAACTGTAAACTGGAAGGCTGTAGCTGATGCTATTGATGCTATTGGCGGAGTTGAAGTCGACGTTACAGAGGCTGAAGCAGCTGCACTCGTTGATCCGGAATACTTTGTTCAGAAGAATACAGAGGACTTCGTTGGAAGAAAGGGTGGTAGAGTACGTGCTGGCCACCAGACATTAAATGGTGTACAGGCTGTAGCATACTGCCGTATCAGACATGGTGCAGGTGATGATTATGCCAGAGCTGAGAGACAGAGAATCGTACTTTCACAGATGATTTCAAAAGCAAAGGGAGCAGGCGTAGGAAAACTTAATAAGCTTATCGATGCTATCTTCCCTGAAGTTTCTACATCTCTGTCTATGAGTCAGGTAATCGGACTTGCTACAAACGTAGCTGATTACAAAATCGGTGAAACTGCCGGTTTCCCATTTGAAAAGCAGAGTACTAAGCTTGGTGTTGCAGGAAGCGTAGTAGTTCCATGTACTATGAGATCAAATGTAATAGAAGCATATAAATTCCTTTATAAGAAGGAAGATTATGAACCATCAGAAACTGTGGATTTGATATCCAGAAAGATTGTTAATAAGACAGGTTTCACAGAGATTAAATCTAATAGTAATTAAATTAATAGACTGTAATAGCTTCTGGTCGGGGACAACTCGACCAGAAATGCTATTTCTTCTAGACAAAGCTTATGAGTAAAACTATTTTTGACAATAATAATTATATTGAAGATGAGAAAGTCATTGTAAGAAGACTGGAGCAGCTGTTTGAGCTGGCAGTTCTTGCGGTGGCTTATTACTATTTTTGGAAATACATGTATAGAAGCGATTATTTCGCTACTAACATGTATTGGGGTCGTGGCAAATTTGTCCTGGTAGGAATCTATGCTTCTATAATGGCTATGATTATGCACCTGGATGAAGGTGACAGATTTGGTTATAGAAAGCTGTTTGATATAGTTCTATTACAGTGGTTTGCGATAGCGGCTACAAATGTATTGGCTTATCTACAGTTGTCTTTGATCGCAAATGTAGCACTTCCTATAAAGCCGATGATCTTCCTGACGCTCACTGAGTATCCTATAGCTTTGATTTTGTGCGTCTTATATACATACTATTATCATAGTCTGTATGTACCTATGCATATGTTGATGATCTATGGAGATGAGAGATCAGTAAGTCTCAAGCTTAAATTTGACAGCAACCAGGGGAATACTGGCAAATACCATGTAGATAAACTGGTGTCAGCAGATGTAGGTCTCGCTGAACTGAAAAATATGATAAAGGATTATGATGCTGTAATCATATCCGATATTCCTGCAGAACTTAGAAATGATATTTTGAAATACTGCTATGCAAAGGGTGTTCGTACATATCTCACACCAAAGATTTCAGATATTATAACAACCGGAGCAGAGGATATCAGTTTGTTTGATACTCCGCTTTCTCTGGTTAAAGGTTTGGGAATGACTATAGGACAGAGATTTGTAAAACGTACTTTTGATATAGTTTTATCTTTAATCGCTTTGATTCTGTTGTCTCCACTTTGGATTGGAATTGCAATTGCGATAAAGATTGAGGATCACGGTCCTATTTTTTACAGACAGAAGCGTGTTACACGTGGAGGAAAGGAATTTGATATTCTTAAATTCCGTTCTATGATCGTTAATGCTGAAGCTCTTGGAGTTATTCCGGCTACAGACAATGATCCACGTATTACAAAAGTAGGTAATTTCATACGTGCTTGTCGTGCGGATGAGCTTCCGCAGCTTATCAATATTTTAAAGGGTGAGATGTCTATAGTAGGACCTCGTCCTGAGAGAGTAGAGCATGTAGAGAAGTACAAAGAATTAGTACCTGAATTTGTATATCGTGAAAAGGTAAAGGGCGGTTTGACCGGTTATGCCCAGATTTATGGTAAGTACAATACTACAGCTCTGGATAAACTTAAGTATGATTTGATGTATATCGAAGAGTACTCATTTTTCCTGGACTTTAAGATTATCCTGATGACAGTTCGAATCCTGTTTGAAAAGGAAAGTACCGAAGGGTTTGATAAAGTAATTACTGAAGAAGATATTCAGTACGAAATCGAAAAGAGCAAGGACAAAGAATAATTATGCCAAAGATCGGAATAGTATCTCTAGGATATGGCTGGCTCCCGTGTGAACCGGGTCCTTCGAGATTTTATTATATTGCAAAGATGTTTAGTGACAAAGGATGGGATGTGGATCTAATAGGAACTTCCTTTCAGCATTTTAAGAAAGCTCCACGCGATATGGAACTCATTCTCTCACAGAATTATCCGTTTAAAACTTCATTTATCGAAGTAAAACCTTATAAGAAGAATATAGATGTTCGTCGTATTATCAGTAACCGTGGTGCGGTAAAGGGAACAGTAGAATATCTTCGAAAGAATGATTATGACATAATCTACTGCTCTATCCCTCAGAATGACGTAGCCAGCGCAGTTGCTGATTATTGCGTGGAAAAAAACATTCCTCTCATAGTCGATATAGAGGATTTATGGCCGGAAGCTATGGAGATGGTTGTAAAGAACAAGCTTCTCAGAAAGATTATATTCCCTTCTTTTTTCAAAGATGCGGAGAATGTATATAGAAAAGCTTCAGCTGCTATAGGAACATCAGAAGACTATACAGCGCGTGCTGTTAAGTATAATCATAGAGACTTGCCTATGAAGACTGTCTATGTCGGATGCGATATGGATATTTTTGATGCCGGTGTACGCGATCATATCGATGAGATAGAGAAACAGGACGACGAGTTCTGGATTACTTATGCCGGTTCAATCGGAAAGAGCTATGATATCGATACATTGATTAAAGCGGCAGCTTCATTGTGCGAAGATGGCTATGATAATATCAAAATAAAAATACTGGGTACGGGCCCACGTTTTGAGGAAATGAAGAAACTCAAAGCAGAAATCAATGCAAAAAATGTTGATTTTTTAGGCTATACGCAGTACCCTATTATGGCGGCTTATTTAACAAAGTCTGAAGTCGCATTAAACTCTTTTATTAAAGGTGCTCCTCAGAGTATCGCAAATAAAGTAGGAGATTATCTGGCATCAGGAAGTGCTGTGCTTAACACACTTGAAAATGATGTAGCAAAATCACTTATTGATTCAAATGAAGTAGGAATCAATATTGAAGCAGAAGATGTAGAAGTGCTGAAAAAAGCTATACTTTATTTTTACGAGAACCGGGAAATCACAGAGAAGATGGGACGTAATGCCCGTATGCTTTGTGAAAAGCGCTTCGATAGGAAGACGTCATATCTAGAAATCATTTCTATGGCAGAAAGTCTTCTTTAGAAAGAGAAAGACAGGACAGTGTATGAAAAGACCATACGATATGCTCGACAGCACATTTGAATGGTGTTTTAAAAATCATCCAAATGCTAGAGCGGTTATGTTCCCGATATACAGAAAAAACAGAGAGCTTCTGTGTTATTCGATATTCGGTTTAGGAACATTTTTGATCTCGATATTCACGTATGCTCTGTTTACAGAAAACTTCAGTTGGAATATCTTGGTTTCGAATGCCCTTTCGTGGGTATTTGCAACAGCATTTGCATTTATAACTAATCGTAGGTACGTATTTGTTTCGCATGTAAAAGGTGTAGCAGCCTTCTTTCTTCAGATGTGGAGCTTCTCAACAGGAAGACTCATCACTCTGTTTATAGAAGAATGGATGTTATACTTTTTCATAGGAAGACTGAGTCTTCCAAATATGCCAGTAAAGCTATGTAGTCAGATTATCGTTATAGCGTTAAATTATGCATTCAGTAAATTAATTGTTTTTAGGAAGCACAAAGAAAGTGTTAAATTTGCTGGCAGACAGGGAAAGGGTAAAAGCATGATAAATTTTGAAGAGGCAGCAAAAATCCTCGAAGAACAGGGTCAGCTTCATGTCTTGAAGTACTTTGATGAGCTCAGCGAATTAAGTCAGCAGATGCTTTTAAAGCAGATTTCAGAGTTGAATTTCAAGGAAATAGCAGAAGCTCAGAATCCTACAAAGACAGAGGGCGGTGAGGTTAAACCTTTGCCAGCGAGAAGTGTTGAAGACATTGAAAAACATGAAGAGGAGTATCGCATAATCGGACTTGATGCTTTAAAGAGCGGAAAAGTCGCATGTGTACTTCTGGCAGGCGGGATGGGAACCCGTTTAGGACTCGATAAGCCAAAGGGTGAATTGAACTTTGGTATCACAAAAGAGTATTTCCTCTTCCAGAGATTGGTTGAGAATCTGATGAACGTCAGAAGAGAAGCAGAGGGAGCTTCGATTCCGTTGTACGTCATGACAAGTGAAAAAAATGATGCTGAGACGAGAGAATTCTTTGAGAAGCATGATTATTTCGGATATCCAAAGGAAGATATCGGATTCTTTGTACAGGAAATGGCTGCAGCTGTTGACTATGACGGCAAGCTGTATATGGAAGACAAAGGCAGAATTGCTACATCTCCAAACGGAAATGGTGGTTGGTTCTCTTCTATGAAGAAGGCTGGTCTTCTCGATGATATGAAGCGTAGAAATGTAGAATGGATTAATATTTTTTCCGTTGATAATCCGCTTCAGAAGATGGCAGATCCTGTATTCGTTGGAGCAACTATTGAATCTGGATATAATTCAGGAGCAAAGGTTGTTCGTAAAGCATACCCTGAAGAAAAAATGGGTGTTATGTGTATGGAAGATGGTCAGCCTAGCGTAATCGAGTATTACGAACTTACAGATGAAATGGCTAATCTTCGAGATGAAAATGGTATACTAGTATATGGATTCGGTGTAATCTTGAATTATGTATTTAAGCTTGATAGACTTGAAGAAATAGTAGGAAAGATTCTTCCGGTACATGTGGTTGAAAAAAAGATTCCTTATATCGATGAGAATGGCGAGTTTGTCAAACCTACAGAGCCAAATGGTTACAAATTTGAAACTCTCGTAGTAGATATGGTACGTCTGATGAATGACTGCCTTCCATTTGAGGTGGAACGTGAGAAAGAATTCGCACCGATAAAGAATCTTCATGGAAAAGACTCACTGGATTCAGCTAGAGAACTTTTAGAGAAAAATGGAGTTATCTTATAAGGGTTAAAGGATGAATGAAGTTAGATTTTCTATATTAGTACATACGGTAGACACAGATGCATCTATGTTTAGAGAGACATTACAGTCTATCTGCGACCTTTTTTACATGAATTATGAGGTTATCGTACTTGATTCTAACCCTTACTCTACTATTCCTGCGCTTATTGATGAAATTATGCCTAGGGATGGTAGACTCACATATAAAAAATTAAGCAGAATTATGAACAATTCTGAGGCATATAATGTTGGTCTCCGTCTGATAGGCGGGGACTATTGTCTTTTTTTGGGGCAATATGACCTGCTTTCGCCCGATATTTTGAGGAGAATCGAGGAACACTGTGTGTCGACTCTGATACCTGAGAATCGTGAACTTGATTTTGATGATTTAACGAAGGCTGCATCAGGAAACAGATTGAGACAGTGGAAGGTAACATCGGCTGATTTAATCTATACGGATTATGATGAAATTATAGATGGTACTAGGATGCATCCGCATTTCCTAGGAGGCTTCAGTCCGGAGAGGCTGGTTCAGTCGTATTATTTTGATCAGGCGTTCTTCGTTTCGATGGCATTGCTCAGAAAAACTGGATTTATGAATGAAGATTTGTACTATGGCGAGCTGTACGATTATCAGTTGCGAATGCTTGAAGTGTACAGGAAGTATAAAGACATCAGACATCCTTCGCATAATTATCGGGTGGAGCATCTCGAAGGCCTGTTATATCATAAGAGAATTCGTGATATTGAGAGAAAGTCAGAAGTAATCCGGAAGGAGCGCTATGCAGCGTTAAAGACGATATCTGAGCGGTATATGAACAGGAATCGTGTGGCGGGCAAAGTTCTGTCGGACAGGTCCAGACAAAACTGGAAATGGGAGAGACGCGGAGCTGATTATGTGGCGAGAAAAGGTGATTTCCTGGTCTTAAAAGACAAAAATGTAAAGATACAGAATTACGATAAAGCTCTGGAAAAAATGTATGCACATCTAAAGCAATGGGATGTCGCAGTGGTCGGAGGTATGTTTGTCCATGGTTCAAAGATACTAAATTGTGGTTATATCTATGACAAGGAAGGCGTTATTTATCCTGCCTGTGCCGGACAGAAGGCCAGGGATAGAGGATATGAGGACAGAATCTGTCTCGCACAGGATGTAAGTATGGTAGATCCCGGATTCTGTATGATTGATGAAAAAATATATAAGAAACTCGGAGGATTTAGAAGAGGTCTCCTGGGAAGAGACGCTATGTTGGACTTCTGTCTCCGAGTAAAGAATGCCGGATACAGAGTGGTTTATGAGCCTGGGGTCGTGGTGAGTCGGACGACTATTACGCCTGAGAGTTCAAAGGAATCACACGATAATCTGCTAAATGTATATGGGCCTGAGGGTACGAGTGATAAGATTAGATTTGAAGACGGAGATGAGTTCTATAATCAGAATCTTCCGCTGGGAGTTTGGAATTATAGTTTATTTGATTAAAAAAACTCCTCACTTTATTCACATTTCGTTCACAGATGTTCCTTATACTAAAAAAATAAAATTTGCTTAAACAGAAAGAGGTGGCATCTATGAGTTTATACGAAAGAGGCTTCAACGGAGATTCAGATCAGGGAAATAATGATGGTGATAACCCTGAAGGATATATTTATAATACAGTTCCTCCAGTTCAACCTCCAAAGAAAGAACATAAACCTAGAACAGGATTTGGATGGTTTATGGCAAAGGTGGTTTGCGTAGCGTTAGTATTTGGACTGGTTTCGGGTTTAGTATTTAGAGGAGTTACTACAATAGGCAGAAGGTCTTCTGCCTCTAAATCAGATAACGCAGCAGTAGCTTCACTATCATCCGGTAAAGGTAGTCTGGATTCTACTAAAGTATCCACAGCTACAACAGTTACAGATGTTTCAGATATTGTAAAAAATGTTATGCCTGCTATAGTACAGGTTACTAATATGTCTGTAACAGAATATAGAAGTATATTTGGAAATTATGAGAAACCATCAAAGTCTGCTGGATCTGGAATTATAATTTCTCAGGATGCTAATTGTATTTATATAGCAACGAATAATCATGTAGTTGCAAATTCCGAATCCTTGACAGTAACTTTCTGTGATGACAACGCAGTAAGTGCTGAAGTAGTAGGTACAGACGAAGAAACAGATCTTGCGGTTATAAAAGTTAAGGTTTCAGACATAGATTCTAGCACAATTAACAAAATTAAGGTCGCAACTCTAGGAAGTTCTGATAACCTTTCTGTCGGAGAATCTGCTATAGTAATAGGGAACGCATTAGGATATGGTCAATCTGTTACAACAGGATGTATCAGTGCTACAAATCGTGAGGTGACACTTCAGGCTGAAGGGTCAAATGCACAGTACTCTAACAAATTGATTCAGACAGATGCTGCAGTAAACCCTGGTAACTCCGGTGGAGCCCTTCTGAATATGAACGGCGAAGTTGTAGGTATTATTTCTGCAAAGTATTCTGATACTAGTGTAGAAGGAATGGGATACGCTATTCCTATCAGTTCAGCATCATCTATCATTCAGAAATTGATGAATGGTGAGACTATCGATCATTCAAAAGATACTTCGAGTGAGCGAGAAAGTACAGCTTATCTGGGCATTTATGGCTTTGATGTAAGCTCTGAGAATGCAATGAGATATGAGATGCCTCAGGGTGTCTACGTATCAGAAGCTATCAAAGGTCAGGCGGCTGATAAGGCAGGTATTGTCAAAGGTGATATAATAACAGGGATAAAAGGTGTTTCTATAACATCTATGAGTGAAATGAAGAGTTTGATTTCTAAGCAGAAAGTTGGCGACAAGATTAAAATCAAAGTCGCTGTACGTTCTAACGATTATGCTGAGAAGGAATTCGAAGTAACTCTGGGTGATTCAAAGAATGCACCTAAAACTGAGGAGCGTGACAGCAACTCAGATAGTAGCAGTAGTAGTAATTCTCTCGAGGATTACATTAAACAATTTTTTAACGGGGGACGTTAAAGTTGAAGAATTATACGCGTAAAACAAAAATCATTTGTACTTTAGGACCATCAACAGATTCAGAAGAGACATTAAAGGCTTTGATTGAAGCCGGAATGAATGTAGGAAGATTTAACTTCTCACACGGACTTTATGATGAGATGGAAAACAGACTTGCTATGCTCGAAAAAGTTCGTACAGAACTCGATGCACCTGTAGCTGCTTTGCTTGATACTAAAGGACCAGAGATTAGACTTACAACATTCGAAAAGGGAAGCGTAGTTCTTAAAGAGGGTCAGGAGTTTACACTTACTACTAAAGAAGTTGAAGGAAATGAGAACATCGTAGGTATCTCTTACAAGGATCTACCATCTGATGTAGAGAAGGGTGTTCATATCCTTATCGACGACGGACTTATCGACATGGAAGTACTCGAAGTATCTTCTACAGATATCAAGTGCCGCGTAGTAAACGGTGGTAAGATTTCAGATCGTAAAGGTGTTAATGTTCCTAACGTTGACCTTACAATGCCATTTTTGAGCCCTAAGGATAGAAAGGACTTGATCTTTGGTGTACAGCATGGATTCGATTTCATCGCTGCTTCATTCGTACGTACAGCTGATGACGTTAGAGAGATGCGTGCATTCCTTAAGGAATACGGTGGAGATGACATTCAGATCATCGCAAAGATCGAAAGCTATCAGGGTATCAAGAACATCGATGCTATCATCAAAGAGGCTGACGGTGTTATGGTTGCTCGTGGTGACATGGGTGTTGAAATCCCTCTCGAAGATGTACCTGCTATCCAGAAGATGATCATCAAGAAGGGTTACAAGGCTGGTAAGTTCGTTATCACAGCTACACAGATGCTTGACTCTATGATGAAGAATCCTAGACCTACACGTGCTGAGGCTACTGACGTAGCTAACGCTGTATACGATGGTACATCTGCTATCATGCTTTCAGGTGAGACAGCTGCTGGTAAATATCCAGTAGAAGCTTGCGACACTATGGCTAGAATCGCTGTAAAGACAGAGCAGGATATCAACTATACAAGCAGACTTAAAGAGCGTGAGGTTATTAAGAACCCATCTGTTACAGATGCCGTTTCTCACTCAGCTTGTACTATGTCTAGTGACCTTAATGCTAGTGCTATCATGACAGTAACTATGTCTGGTAGAACAGCTCATATGGTATCAAAATATCGTCCAGAAAGCCCGATCATCGCTGGTTGTATTAAGAAAAAAGTATGGCGTCAGATGGGTCTTTGCTGGGGTGTAACACCTATGCTTATCGAAGAGAAGAATGATGCAGAAGAGCTTTTTGCACATGCTATCGATCGTGCAGAGGATGCTAACCTCCTCGAAGAAGGCGATACAGTAATCATTACAGCAGGTATCCCACTCGGTATTTCTGGAACAACAAATATGATTAAGACTGTATACGTATAGGATTTTTCCTAACAAATACATAGAAATAAAAATTCCTCGATTTTAAATCGAGGAATTTTTTTTTGATATTTTATTAAATTAATTGTGCAAGTCTAAATGTTCGCCTTTTAGGTCGATGTTGAAATGTTTTGCCAAAGCTCTGAATGTGGTGCCACTGATGTAGTGTTCAATTCTGCACGCATCGTTTAGAGCAACCTCGTCAGGCACACCAATCTGCTTAAAAATCTCTGTTAATACCTGGTGCTTTTCGTAAGTTTCTGAAGCGATTTTTTCACCGGCCTCGGTGAGAGAAATATGATTATGCTCTGAAACTGTGACATATCCGTTTTCGCGAAGCTGTTTCAGGAAGATTGAAACAGTAGCTCGTGCATATCCGAAATATTCACTTATATCTATAGCTCTGACATGATCCTGTTCTTTAGATAGAACGAGGATAGCTTCTAAGTAATCCTGAGCTGATTCCTGTATTTTCATGAATGTAACCTCCTAATATTGGTATATGTATTGTAATGGGTATTTGAGAAATATTCAAGTCCAATATATTGTGCACAATCGATTTTTGTAGGGCTTTGTATTTTTTATACGGAAAATGTTAGACGAGACTAATTTTTTCTTGACACTGTGAGTTAGACTGTGCTAACATACTGTTTGGTTAGCGACGGCTAACTGAAATAAAACAGATATCTGAATTGATAGGGAGGACTAGATGTTACCACTAACTTTAACACAAACAGGCGATGAAGTAATGATTGTAAAGATAGGAGGAAATCCTGAAGTCAAACAGCATTTGATGGACTTAGGGTTCGTGCCGGGAGCCGTGATACAGATCGTTTCTCAGCACAAAGGTGACGTCATAATCAACCTTAAAAATTCACATCTTGCTATCACGGAAGCGATGGCAAAGAAAATAATGGTTCAAAACTAGTAAGAGGGAGGCAAGGCGAATGGCAAGTCTTAGACATTTTGATGTGGGATCAACTGTCAAGGTAGTCAAAGTAAATGGTGAAGGCGCAGTAAAGCGCAGAATCATGGACATGGGAATCACAAAGGGAACAGAGCTTTATATCAGAAAGGTTGCTCCACTCGGTGATCCTATCGAAATCACAGTACGAGGATATGAGCTTTCACTTAGAAAATCAGATGCTGATATTCTAGAGGTAGAGTAAAACTAACAGATTGTTTGTACATGGAGGAAAAAATGGGAAATTTAAAAATTGCCCTAGCTGGTAATCCTAACTGTGGAAAGACTACATTGTTTAATGATTTAACAGGTAGCAATCAGTACGTAGGAAACTGGCCGGGCGTAACAGTAGAGAAAAAAGAAGGACGCCTTAAGACAGATAGAGAAGTGACTATTCAGGATTTGCCTGGTATCTATTCTCTGTCACCATATACTCTCGAAGAGGTAGTTACTAGAAACTATCTCGTAGATGAGAAACCGGATGCTATTCTAAATATCATCGATGGAACTAATATTGAGAGAAATCTGTATCTCACAACTCAGCTCTTAGAGCTTGGAATCCCTACAGTAGTAGGTGTGAATATGATGGACCTCGTAAAGAAAAACGGCGATGTAGTAGATATGGTTAAACTCGGAGAGGCTTTGGGATGTGAAGTGCTTCCTATGAGTGCTTTGAAGAATGACCAGACTCTCGAAGTTGCTAATGCAGCGGTAGAAGCCGGAAAGAAGAAAAAGAGAGGTGAAATGCCTCATGTATTTGCAGGTTCAGTAGAACATGCAATCGCTCACATTGAAGAATCAATCGAGGGATTAGTAGATAGAACAAACTTAAGATGGTTTGCTGTTAAGGTATTCGAACGTGACGAAAAAGTTCTCGAGAAGTTAAATCTGCCTCAGGATATTAGATCACATATAGAAGAACATATCAAAGACTGCGAAGCAGAGATGGATGATGATGCAGAATCAATCATCACAAACCAGAGATATGAATATATCCAGAGATTGGTTGCTAAAGCAGTTGTAAAGCACGAATCAAAGGATAAGCTTACAACATCCGATAGAATCGATAGAGTTGTTACAAACAGATTCCTCGCAATTCCAATCTTCGTACTCATGATGTGCGCTGTTTACTTTATCGCTATTTCAAAAGTAGGTGGACCGGCTACAGACTGGGCAAATGATGTACTCTTTGGCGAGTGGATTCAGCCGGGTGCTTCGAAATGGCTCGACAGCATTCATGCATCTGCATCTGTTCATTCTCTCATAGTTGATGGTATAATCGGTGGTGTTGGAACAGTACTCGGATTCACACCTCAGATGGCAGTTGTATTCCTCCTCCTCGGATTCCTCGAAGATGTAGGTTACATGGCCAGAGTTGCATTTATCATGGATAGAGCTTTCAGAAAGTTTGGTCTTTCAGGAAAGAGTTTTATCCCATTCCTCATTTCTTCAGGATGTGGAGTGCCTGGTATCCTCGCAACTAGAACTATCGAGTCTGAGAAAGACCGTCGTATGACTATGATCGTTACGACAAATATTCCTTGTGGAGCTAAGCTCCCAGTTATCGCCCTTATCGGCGCGTTTATCGGTGGAGAATGGTGGATTGCTCCTGCAATGTATTTCGCAGGAGTTGCTCTTGTAGTTATCGCATGTATCATTCTCAAGAAGACAAAGGAATTCGCTGGAGATCCTGTACCATTCGTTATGGAACTTCCGGCATACCACCTTCCAACTATTAAAGGTCTACTTCTTCACACATGGGAGAGAGTATGGGCCTTTGTAAAGAAGGCAGGTACTATCCTGTTCCTTTGCTCTGTAGTAATGTGGTTCCTGGCTACTTATGGTATTTCAGGCGGACAGTTTGGCGAAGTTGATGTAGAGAACTCTTTCCTCGCAGTAATCGGAAAAGCTATCTCATTTATCTTTGCACCACTTGGATTTACATGGAAGGCTGTTGCTTCTACAATCTCTGGATTCGTAGCAAAGGAAGGCCTCGTTTCAACGATGGGTGTCCTCGCTGGACTTGAAGAAGCAGATGAGTACTCTAAGTCTCAGATTACTTCATTCTTCCCAACATATGCAGCAGCTATGAGTTATTTGGTATTTAATCTATTTGATTCTCCTTGCCTGGCAGCTATCTCTACTATGGCAAAGGAAATCGGAAGCAGAAAGCACTTCTGGAAAGCGCTTCTCTTCCAGAATGTATTGGCATACTGCATCGCACTTTGTGTATACCAGATCGGCGGTGTGTTCGTAACTGGTGAAATTGCATTTAATGCATTTACAGTAGTAGCATTTGCTCTCGTTGCGATGCTTCTGTATCTCCTCTTTAGAAGAGATCCAAATACTGTATCAGCGGGTGCAGCTAGACATTCTGCATAGATTTAAAATCCCTAGAAAGGTATTCTTATGGGAGATGTAATAGTAATCGCATTAGTAATCCTGGCTATGGGGTTAGCAAGCGCAAAACTGATTTCTGATCGAAAGAAAGGTATAGGCTCCTGTGGACATAGATGCAGCGAGTGTTCTGGTTCGTGTGCTTCACGCGTCGAACCGAGTGAAGATTTTAAGCAGTTTATCGCGCGAAAAAAATAAGACTTGAACAGAGGTGACTACCGTATTTTTGATTTGCTTTATAAGCGGATCAGAAATGCGCGGTAGTCACCTTTTTTGCCTTGTTTCTTAATAAACCCTGTGATATACTTTTGAATGGGTGAAAGGAGAAATAATTATGACAAATGAAGGATTTCTTTTTGCATTTTTAGCATTAATATTATTAGTCGTCATCTTCGCTGTAATTGCAATCATTGGCGCTGTTTCAACAGTCGTCGGTGGCGTGGTCCCAACTATACTTAACAATTCAGATGAGGAAAACGGCGGAGCTTAAATTATAAATTTATATATATGTATTATATTTTGATGGGGTAATTCTGCGCTTTTTTCAGAATTACCTTATTTTTTGTTTTATAGAACGGAGGAACTACTCTTGAGACGAGAGCTTGAAAAAAACTACGATCCTAAACAGATTGAAGACAGACTTTATAAGAAGTGGGAAGACAATGGATATTTCCATGCAGAACCAAACCCGGATAAGAAACCTTTTTCAATTGTAATGCCACCACCAAATATTACAGGACAGCTCCATATGGGACATGCCCTTGATAATACTATGCAGGATATCCTGATTCGTTCAAAGAGAATGCAGGGATATGAAGCTTTATGGCAGCCTGGTACAGACCATGCAGCGATTGCTACAGAAGTAAAGATTATCAAAGCTCTTAAGGAAGAAGGCCTTGATAAGGCTACTCTCGGTAGAGAAAAGTTCATGGAACGTGCTTGGCAGTGGAAAGAGAAGTATGCTGGACGTATTGAAGAGCAGCTTAAGAAGATGGGTGTTTCATGTGATTGGGAACGTGAAAGATTCACTATGGATGAAGGATGCTCTAAGGCTGTAGAACATGTCTTTGTAAAATTATATGAAAAAGGATATATCTACAAGGGAAAGAAGCTTATCAACTGGTGTCCAGTATGTAAGACTACTATTTCAGATGCTGAGGTAGAGTACGATGAAGGACAGGCAGGACATTTCTGGCACATTAAATATCCTATCGCTGGAGAAGAGGGCAGATTTATCGAAGTGGCTACAACTCGTCCAGAGACTATGCTCGGAGATGAAGCTATCGCTGTGCATCCAGATGATGATAGATATAAGGATGTAGTAGGAAAGATGGCAATCCTTCCTATCGTTAACAAAGAGATTCCTATTATCGCAGATGAGTACGTAGATAAGGAATTCGGAACAGGTGCTGTAAAGATTACACCTGCTCATGACCCTAACGATTTCGAGGTTGGAACTAGACATAATCTTCCTGTTACAAACATCATGAACGATGATGCTACTATCAATGAGAATGGTGGCAAGTATGAAGGAATGGACAGATTTGAGGCTAGAAAGGCTATCGTAAAGGAACTCGAAGAGTTAGGCCTGTTAGTTTCTATCGAAGATATTACACATAATGTTGGAACACATGATAGATGTGGTTCAAATATCGAACCTATGGTTAAGCCACAGTGGTTCGTAGCTATGCAGGAACTTGCTAAGCCAGCTATCGAAGCTCTTAAGAGCGGAGAGCTCGCTTTCGTTCCGGAGAGATTTGATAAGACTTATCTACACTGGCTTGAGAATATCAGAGACTGGTGTATTTCTAGACAGCTCTGGTGGGGACATAGAATCCCAGCATATTACTGCCCAGAATGTGGTGAGATGGTTGTTGCTAAGGCTGCAGATGCTCCACATGTATGTCCTAAGTGTGGTCACGAAGGAATGGTTCAGGATGAGGATTCACTCGATACATGGTTCTCATCAGCTTTGTGGCCATTCTCAACATTGGGCTGGCCGGAAGAAACAGAAGATCTTAAGTATTTCTATCCTACAGATGTTCTGATTACAGGATATGACATCATCTTCTTCTGGGTAGTACGTATGGTATTCTCAGGCATAGAACATACAGGAAAGACACCGTTTAACAAAGTTCTAATCCATGGCTTGGTTAGAGATTCAGAAGGCAGAAAGATGTCTAAATCTCTCGGAAATGGTATCGATCCTCTCGAAGTAATCGATAAATATGGTGCAGATGCGCTTAGACTTACACTTATTACAGGTAATGCTCCTGGTAACGATATGCGTTTCTATTGGGATAGAGTAGAAGCAAGCCGTAACTTTGCAAACAAAGTTTGGAATGCATCTAGATTTATCATGATGAATCTTCCTGATGGCGATATCGAAACACCAGCAGATGGAGACCTTACTACTACAGATAAGTGGATCATCTCACGTATCAATACAGTAGCAAAGGAAACTACAGAAGCTCTCGATAAATACGAGCTTGGAATCGCTGTACAGAAAGTATATGACTTCGTATGGGATGAGTTCTGTGACTGGTATATCGAGTTTGTTAAGCCTAGAATCTATGACAAAACAGAAGAAGGCGCTTCATCAAAGAATGCAGCTCTTTGGACATTAAAGACTGTTCTTTCTGATGCGCTTAAACTTCTTCATCCATATATGCCATTTATCACAGAGGAAATTTACTGTGCACTTTGCGAAGACGAAGAAACTATTATGACAGCACAGTGGCCTGTATATGATGAAACAAAGAATGATCCTGCAGCTGAAAAAGCAATGCAGAGAGTTATGTCTCTCGTTAGAGAAGTTAGAAATGTACGTACAGGTATGAACGTTCCACCTTCAAAGAAGGCTACTATCATCGTAGTTAGTGAAGACGAGAGCGTTAGAAATATTTATACAGACCTTTCAGGAATATATATGAATCTCGCTTCAGCCAGTGAAGTAAAAGTACAGTCAGATAAAGCTGGTGTTACAAATGATGCTGTATCTGTTGTAGTTCCAGATGCGACAGCATATATTCCACTTGAGGAGCTTGTTGATTTGGCAAAAGAGCGTGAGAGACTTGAGAAAGAGGAGAAGAGACTTCAGGGTGAGTTAAAACGTTCAAACGGAATGCTTTCAAATCCTCGATTCCTCGAGAAAGCTCCTGCTGAAAAGGTTCAGGAAGAAAAAGATAAGCTCAAGGATTATGAGAAGATGCTCGCAGATGTTCAGAAACGTCTCAGCGATATGAAATAAAGTGACAAAGTATTACTTTATTCGTATAATGATATATATAAAGCGGAAGTATGTAGTGTGACATTCGTGGGGAGATATCGCACATGGCAGAACTAGATAATGACAAGAAAGCACCGATTCAGGTGCGTATTACAGATGACAAGATGAGAGCGTATGTTACGCTCCCTCGTCCCTTGCCTGGTCAGCCGCCGGCTATTTATTCGACGGCTGATATAGTTCTTGCGCTCCAGGCTAAAAATGTTGTGTTTGGAGTGATTCAGGAAAACATTCAGGAACTGTCCAAAGAACCTATTTACGGACGTGAATATCTCGTTGCTCAGGGCAAGGAGGTTTCTGAAGGTGTGCCTGGAGAATATGAATATTTGTTTAGTACTGATATAAACAGAAAGCCGAAAGTACTTCCTGATGGCTCTGTTGATTATATGAGTATTAAAACTATTGAGACTATCGGTGCGGGAGAAACTATTGCTATTTATCATCCTGCTGTTCAAGGTGAAGATGGTACAGCTGTTACAGGTCGTAGAGTACCGGCAAAGAGAGTTAGAGATTTGCCGCCTATCGGAGGTAAAGGATTCACTCGTTCGGAAGATGGTCTGACTTATACAGCTGATTATTCTGGAAAGATTGAAAAGCAGAGAGATCGTATCACGATTTCCCCTGTTTATGAAGTACGTGAAACAGTAGGTGTACAGGTTGGAGATATCGACTTCGCCGGTGATGTAATCATTCATGGTGGAGTTTCAAATGGTGTCTCTATCCAGGCTAAAGGTAGTGTTACTATCGAAGGTACTGTTGAAAACTGTTCTATAAATGCTTTTGGTGATATATTCCTGTTAAAGGGAGTAAAAGGCGGTGATCGTACACAGATTAGCGCCAGAGGAAATATCACAGCAGAATACATAGAGTATGCAGATGTTTATGCAGGAGGAGATATCACAGCTGATGTCTTTTTTAAGAGCAATGTCAGATGTGATGGACGTATCAATCTCTCAGGTAAGCGTTCCAGTGTAATCGGTGGTTCGATGTCTGCTGTAGAAGGAATCATCTGTTATAATATTGGAAATGAATTTGGCGTAAAGACTGAAGTATACGCGGGTGTATCAAAAGAGAGAGCGCAGTCTATCGAAGTACAGAAACAGAAGGTAGAGGTACTTTCTTCACACCTTCAGTCTATCATCGATGGATTACAGAAGTTCGATGATATTATGGAAAAAAGCGGTAACAAAGATGCGAAATCTGATCCGCGTCGTATTCAGTTATTGCGTGCAAAGATTCAGGAAGAGGCGACACTTACAGATGAGAAAGTAAAGCTTTCAAGTCTCCAGAATCTGGTAAAGCGTGCTGCAAACGCAAAGATACTGATCAAAGGTGTTGTAAATCCTGGTGTAATAGCGGGTGTAAACGAAAACGTCATTACTATAAATGATGTATATAAAACTGTTGAATTTCGCCAGTCACCAGAAGGAATAAAGATCGAAAAAGCATTAAGTGAGGATTTTGATTAATGATAGATTTCGAGAAAGAATTAAAACTATACAAAGAAAAACCTCTTATGTCTGATGCTGAGGAAAAAATCAAGAAATCAGAATTAAGAGATATGGTAGATATTATTAAAGCTGTTGATGCAAATAATACCGGAGTTAGAAGTGGTAAGATCCCGGGAGAAAAATAGAAATGCAGAACAAATGCTATTATTGTGGTACTAAACTCGATGGACAGCTTACTTGTCCATCATGCCACAGAAGTCAGAGAGAATATTATAAATTATTAAATAAATCAGACGAGCTTTACAATGAAGGACTTGCGAAAGCAAATGTCAATGATCTTTCAGGCGCGATAATCCTGCTTAAAGAAAGTCTAAAACATAATAAGTACAACACTGAAGCCCGAAATCTACTCGGGTTAATTTTTTATGCCTGTGGCAGATATGTAGATGCGGTTTCAGAATGGGTACTTAGTAAGAATTTCCAGGATGATGATAACAGGGCTGATTTCTATTTAAAGGAAATCAATAAACCCGGAACTATGGATAAATACGATACAAATGCTGAGAGATATAATAGAGCACTTCATTTCTGTATGGAAGGAAATCTCGATCTCGCTAAAGTACAGCTTAAGCGTATCGTTTCTTCAAATATGTACGATACAGAGAGCTATAGACTTCTGATACTGATCTGTATCAAGCAGAAGAGTTATAACGAAGCCAGAAAGCTTATCAAAGAAGCTCAGAAGGTAGATATTAATGATACAGTTATCCTTCGATATAAGAAGGAATTAAAGGATGCTGAGAAGACAAAGAGTTCAAAGAAGAAAAAAGCTGATCTCGTAAACTTTAGTGACGGTAATGACAGTATTATCATGACAAAGGCAGCATTTAGAGATTTCTCCGATGGATCTAGAACTGCAATTATAAATATTATTACAGGTATTATTCTCGGAGTATTGTTCTGTTATTTCCTCATAATTCCTACTATTAAGCAGAGTGCGAGAAATGCAGCTACAAACTCAATCATAGATGCAAATGAATCAGCTACTAATTCTGCAAACAGTGTTTCGGAATTAAAGGATCAGGTTAAATCATTGAAGAAGGAACTGGATAAGTATGCTGCAAAGAGTAATACTGCAGATTCTTATGATCAGTTGATTCAGGCAAAAAATGCACTCGATGGTGGAGACATGGCAAAGGCATCCGAGCTGATTTCAAAGGTAAATATCGATTTGCTTTCAGATAATGCAAAAGCACTTTACAATACTATAAGCGGTGCCGTAAACACTGAACTTCTGAAAACAACTATTGCAAGCGCTCGTGAAGCAAAAGCAAATGGTGATTTTCAGGCAGCAGTGGATAACTATAAGAAGGTCATCGAGATTCAGGAAAACTTTGAAGACGGAAAAGCTCTGTTTGAACTTGCTGAATCATATGAAAAGCTTGAAGATAAAGACAACGCGAAAGCTAACTACAATAGAGTAAATGAGTTGTTCCCGGATTCTGCGCTGGGTAAACGTGCAGCTAAAGCTGTGGAAAGACTTTCAAATTAATAGGGTATACAAATTATAATTATCGGGTTTATAGGGAAAACAAAAAGAGTTATTTAAACAGGAGAAGACATGTCAAAAGAGAAGGATATAAAGAGCTTTCAGGGAAAGAATTTTTTCCAGGAAGCGGAGATAGAAAAGGCAAAGAGACTTCGCGAAATAGAGAAGATGATCGTAGCTGATTATCAGAAAGGCCGCGATATTGATAATACAGAGGTTTATAATCAGCCTGATCAGGAAGCTGTAATTGAAATCATCCAGAAGATGTTTAGAATTCTGTTTCCTGGATATTATCGAGATAGATTTTTTAAGGGATATAACCTGGAATCCAGTATTACAGTTCTCGTAGAGGACGTTATGTATAATCTGGAGAAACAGATTGCTACAGTTTTAAACTACCAGAAGCAGGGTGAGAATCCTGGAAGTCATATCTGCCAGTCACAGGTAGAGAATCGTGCTTCTGAGATTACTCTTAAGTTTCTGGAGCAGATTCCAAAGATGAGAGAATACTTGGATACTGATCTCGAAGCTACATTACAGGGAGATCCTGCGGCTTTGAACAAAGATGAAATCGTGCTTTCATATCCGGGAATCTATACTATTACTATTTATAGAATGGCTCATGAGCTGTTCCTGTTGGATGTTCCTCTCATTCCACGTATGATGACAGAGTACGCACATGGAAAAACAGGAATCGATATTCATCCTGGTGCATCTATCGGTAAATATTTCTTTATCGATCATGGAACAGGTATCGTAGTTGGTTCTACAACTATTATTGGTGAACATGTAAAGATATATCAGGGCGTAACAGTAGGTGCGCTCTCAACTTCTGGTGGACAGAAGCTCAGAGGTATAAAGAGACATCCTACTATCGAGGATTATGTAACTCTGTATTCAGGAGCTTCTATCCTCGGTGGAAATACTATAATAGGTGCACATTCTGTTATAGGTTCAAACGCATTTATTACAAGTTCTATTCCGGAAGGTACAAAGGTATCTATAAAGAATCAGGAACTACAGTTTAAGACAAAGAAATCCGGTGAGGAAACTTTGAAAGCAAAGGATCTCAAACCGGATTCTGAATGGATAAAATTAAAATAATAAATTGGAGCAATTACTTACGAGTGATTTCATCGAGCTTATAAGAAGCTTCGTTTAAATCAATTCGTATTCCCTGCCATAACTCAGCGTGAATAGGATCACTATACTGATTATTTAACGCTGTAGTTATGAGTTCGGCCAAAGTTTTTTTGAAAGCTTCTTCTGTCATATTTGTCTCCTTTATATTTAACCCTAAATTGTGTGCATAATTTATGTGCGCATTATTATAATATCAATCATTTGATAAATAGTCACTATTTTTTGAAATACTTTTATAAAAAGTTAAAGTTTTTTGACCAAAGATTCGAAATACAATATAGACAGGTATAATCCTGTTTATATGCACGGATGTATATGTATTATTTCAAGGAGGAAAGGTATGAATCTCGGTTATTTAAATGGCGTGGCTAGGTCTTCGTATGCTAACGTCGCTGCTAAAAACAGCAGTCCCAAAGACACGAAGAAGGTAAACAAAGAAGGGGTTGTAGGCAACCCTAAACTCTCAAAGAAAGCCCTGGAATATTATGAACTATTAAAAGCGAAGTACAGCGATATGGACTTCGTGCTGGTCAGTGACGGCGAAAGCGAGAATGTTTTGAAGAATGCTGAAAAGTATGTCACTGGTGACAAAGATGTAGTTCTCATCGATGAGTCGACTGTTGAAAAGATGGCAAATGATGAAGACTACAGGGCAAAGCAGGAAGGCGTAATCGATGATGCTAGAGAGCGGCTTCAGAAGATCGCTGATGAACTTGTAAATGCACAGGATGGCGCAGGTAAAGCTGTGTCTGGTTTTGGTGTTCATATAAATGCTGATGGTACGACTACATTCTTTGCAGTAATGGCAAAGGCAAATCAGGCTATCGTATCTAGAGCAAATGATATCAGGGCTAAATCTAGAGAAAATGAAAAGGTTGCAATGGATTCTGCAGCAAAGAGAAAAGCAGAGAAAAAAGCAGTCGAGCATAGATTGGCAGAAAAAAAACAAAATAAGGCTGACGCGGTCGACAAAAAGGGATATACTAAACCTGTTGAAGTAAAAGTAGAAGCTGACAGCGTCGAAGAACTTATGAAGAAAATAAATGACACTTACATGTCATGGAAGATGGACGATGTTCAGACCGAAGAGGAAAAGAATATCGGACAGACTATAGATTTCACAGCATAATAATGGCAGCTTCGTATGACTAGATAAAGGGGATCTTTATGAAAAAATATGCAGTTGGTGCAGACATCGGTGGCACTACAGTAAAATTGGGTCTATTCACTACAGAAGGAGACCTTTTAGAAAAGTGGGAAATTCCTACTAGAACAGAAGATAATGGAAAGAATATTTTTCCGGATATCGCTAAATCTGTAGGCGAGGTGCTCGAGCACAGAGGACTCACTACTAATGATTTGGAAGGAGTAGGGCTGGATGTCCCAGGACCGGTACTTCCAGATGGCACTGTAAATCGTAGCGTAAACATCGGATGGGGTGTTATTAAAGCTGCAGAAATCATGAGCGCTGAGATGGGCGGTATCAGAACTACAGTCCTAAATGACGCAAACGCAGCTGCGCTGGGTGAAATGTGGAAAGGCGCAGGTGTAGGACATAAAGATGTATGTATGATTACTCTCGGAACTGGTGTAGGCGGCGGTATTATCGTCGACGGAAAAATAGTTCCAGGTGCCTTTGGTGCCGGTGGAGAAATCGGACACATCACTATCAATCCAAATGAGAAGACACAGTGTACCTGTGGAAAGTACGGATGCCTCGAGCAGTACACTTCGGGACGAGGAATCGCAAAGCTCTGTCAGATGAGGCTGGCTGATTCAAACGAACCATCTTCTCTTCGCGATATAGATAATCCAACAGCAAAGGAAATCTATGCTGAGGCGGGAAAGGGAGATGCATTTGCTTTGTCTCTCGTAGATGAAGTATCATCTCAGCTTGCAATGGCTATGTCCTTTGTTTCAGGAGTTACAGATCCAGATGTCTTTGTCATCGGTGGCGGCGTCTCAAAGAATGGCCCTATCGTGACCGAGCACATAGAAAAATTCTTTAGAGAATATGCATTCCATGCTTCTAAAGATGCAAAGATAGTTCTAGCAAAGTTGGGCAATGATGCTGGGATCTATGGAGCGGTTAGAGCTCTGTTATAAATGAAGCATTAATATTCAATTTAATTTAAGGCATACCTACGAGAGTAGGTATGCTTTTTTTAATGTAGAAATGTTCTGATAATTTATCAAATGTTTAGAATTGCGAGATTGTTCGGGGGGTAGAGGCAGTATAATACGAATTAGGTGTTGAATATATTTATATAAAGGAGGAAATGTATGGCAAGGTTGTGCAAAAGAATAGGTGCAGGGATTTTGTCACTAGTTTTAATTCTCACAATGGGATTTGTAATGGTCCCAAAACAGGTAAATGCTAGTTCGCATAAGACAGTAACATCTGTAAAACTTATAGATGTTAAGTTGCCGAGTAAGATTGAGAATTTTGACACTGTAGGCGGAGCATATGTTCCAAAACAGTTTCAGATTAATGACGAGGAACCTATGGATGAGGAAGCCGGAGGATTTGCTGGTTCGTATGTTTCAGGCTGGCTTTTGGTGGAAACTGAAGAAGATACAGAAGATGTATTTGATGGCAAAAAATGGGCTGAGCCTCATAAATATGAAGTAGGCAAAGAATATGCCATTAGATTTTTGGTAACTGTTAATAATGATATGTATACCTATACAGAGACTTTGGATGGTGTAAAGGCATATGTGAACGATGAAGATATAACAAGTAACTGGACTTATAATGATTATGGTATAAGAGAATGTGACAGATTCCTATGGTATAAATTAGGTACTCTTCAGGAAGATGGTACATTTAAGAAAACAGAAGCTACAGTTCCTGAAACTGAGGTTGATAATGGGGAAACTAAACCAGCTCAGGAAGAAGCAAAGGTTACTGATGTAACATCTACAAAGGCAGCAGGAAACTTTAGTGCTGCAGGCCTTCAGAATACGGACAAAGAATTGCTTAATAATGTCCTTACAAAGGAAGAGCAGGAGCTCGTAGCTTCAGGCGTTCCAGTAAATGTATGGCTTGAGTCAAAGGATATTACAGCAACTGTTCCTAAGGCAGATAAAGAGAAAGTCGAGAAAGCGCTTCCTTCAACAAACTATGCAGTAGGTGCTTATATTGATTTCAATCTCTTTAAGCAGGTAGGTGATAAAGAAGCTACAAAGATAACAAAGTGCCCTAACGGAAAAGTAAAGATCAGTTTTGTGATTCCAAAGGCACTTCAGGCAGATGGTCGTACTTTTAAGATGGTACGTCTTCATGATGGAACAGCTACTCTTCTCGATGTAACACTTGGAAAGAATTTTAATGCTACATTTGAGACAGATTCGTTCTCAACGTATGCAATTATCTATACAGATGCTAAGTCTCCAAAGACTGGATCAGATGGATTTGATTTAGCACTATTAATGTTAGCTATGATGTCTGTAGCAGGTATTGCAACTCTTAGATTCACAAAGAAAGATGTGAAATAATAAATAGAGTGATTTAAAGTGATAAGGCAGTCAGTCGAAGATGTAATCTTTGGCTGGCTGCTTTTTGCGCTATATTGCTATTAATAAGGGAATATGGCTTATCCCGGACAATGCAAAAAAACCGGAAGATCCACGTAAAGCGAAGAAGAAACAGCAAGAGACGGCTTCGTAGAGGAGAAGGAAATGCATGTAAGTGGTAAATTTTTATTGGGTCACGATGAACCGATAAATGACCCAATAAATGACCCAATAAAATTGGATTATATTGGAGGGAAAATAATGCCATTTTTTAATATAGTAGCAGGTTCTTTTCTGATGCTTTGACAAATGTTAATTTATTATTAAATGTGATTCGCTTATATTGATAATGAATTTAGTAATATGTTTCAATTAATTAAGATTTAGTAAATGTGTAAATGTGGGTTTAGAGTAACATTATGGATTATCTGATAGTTGATGACGAAAACTTGATACTGGCTGATGAAGCGAGAACTCTTCAGACTGTCGTGGGGGATGACGGTCAGGTTCATACTGCAGATAATTACTTGGATGCTATAGATATTGCTAGAGAGATTCGACCGTATGTAGTTTTTCTGGATGTAGATATGCCAGAAATGAATGGCCTGGATTTGAGCCGAAAGATAGTAGAAATATCGCCTGACTCTAATATAGTCTTTGTAACAGGTTATCAGAAATATGGTTTGGATGCGTGGAAGACTGAAGCAAGCGCATTTCTGCTAAAACCAGCGACTAAACAGGATTTCCAGGAGGCTTTGAGTAAACTTCGAAAACCGATTTCAAAGGATGTTGAAGCAGTTCCAAAGTTAGAGTTTAGGTGTTTTGGAAACTTTGAAATTTTCTATGAAGGGAAACCGCTGCTCTTTAAGAGGAGATATTGCAAGGAGTTTATAGCTTATCTGATAGATAAACATGGAGCGAGTGTGACGACAGACGAACTTCGAGCCATAATCTGGGGAGAAGAGGAAGACTCCGATGCGAAGAAGTCCTATATTAGAACACTTGCAAGTGATATTCGTAGATCACTGGCACTTTGTGATGCGAAGGATATTTTTTTCAATAATCATGGAACGTATAGTTTGGATACATCAAAGATATTCTGTGATTTGTATGAATATGAGGCGGGGCGTCTCCCGAAGGAGTATTTTCATGGTGAATATATGAATCAGTATGGATGGGCGGAGGAGACATGTGCCATGCTGATGCGAGATATGTAATAGATCTCGATTGCGCTAAAAATAAAATAAATATTAAAGATTATGGATTGTAACGATGGTGTCACACTTTTGTTGCAGTCCATTTTTTATAATGAACTCACGATAAAGAATTAGTTCGGAGCATATTTTTAGTATATGAAAGGAGAAGAGTATGAAGGGTGGTCTTTCTTTAAAGAAGTTTATGGCTGGTTTCTTTGCAGTTCCATATGGTGATTTAAGTGATCGTTGGGAAGCGTGTGATGCAAATTTGTATGGAAAGCCTGTAAGTAATCCATATGAGAAATATGATATGCCTATGCCGTTTATCGAAGATATTCATATTGACATAAATGAGAATTATCACTTGATGAAGTTGATGTAAAAAACGGAGATAATCTATGAAAATTAAATATTTACATAGCTAAACCCACGATGTGAGTCGTGGGTTTTTGCATGTAAAGATGTTTAATTATCTTTGTTTAAATTATTGATGTGAGCCGCGAAATCCTCGAAATGCCATTCATCAGTTGGCTTTGTGCCACCGGCTTTGTAGAAGAAACAGGTTGGAATTTCGCGTTCCTTTAAATTTTTTGCAATGCAAGGTGTGCACCCTTTGTCATGGTTGGTTGGGTGACAAGGACAGCTGGTGTCGGTGCAGGTGCAGAAACTTACTGATGGATTTTTATTCATAGTTTTTCCCTCCAAATATTTAACCTCTTGAATTTAGAATACTATAAATAATTGGTTTTGTTAAATGGTGCTTCGTGCTTTTTGATTATTTTTTACTAGTCAATTATCGCGTGTAAATTTAACGGTTCGTGTTTTATTAGCAGTGCCCTTTCGGGCATCACACCGTAAAAAACTTGCGGCGTTTCTTACCTGAATTAAGGATGAAACGCCACTCGAACAAATTTTACGGTGTGAGCTAATAAAACACTTCACCTTAATTTACAACGCTCCAATTGAAATCGTAAAAAATAATCAAAAAGCATGAAGCCCTTATATAATAAACGAATCATTTAAGGAATATAAAAGAGGATTCGCTTGCTACATTCTGAATAAGTTGATTTGGGGTTGTTTTATCTTACTTTCTATGTTTAATGTATATGAATCTATTTGTGCTTTATGATTTTGAAATATATGACTTGAGTTTGGTATCATTTGATTTGTTGAAGTAGATTTTGGGATTAAAAGTAAAGAGTTAGGGCTCTTATATTATTTTTTACGGTTTAAATCGAGTTTAGTGAATTTAGACGAAGTGTTTTATTAGTTCACACCATAAAATTTGTCTGAGCGGCGTTTCATCCATAATTCAAGGAAGAAACGCCGCGAGTTTTTTGTGGTGTGATGCCCGAAAGGGCACTGCTAATAAAACACGAGTCGTTAAATTTACAAACGCAGATTTACTAGTAAAAAATAATATAAGAGCCCAACTCTTTTTAATCAAAAAGACATCCCCATCAATAATGCTTAGATGCATTTATCGAATAAGGATGTCTTTTTTTAACTAAACCCCTAAATTATATTCTATAAAGGATGCTTAGCTATATAAATAATTTCATTTACAACAGTCTCCATACCTTCAAGTGTTACATGCTCGAATGGTCCATGGAAACCATATCCGCCTGTTCCGAGGTTTGGACAAGGGAGTCCCTTGAATGAGAGCATAGCACCATCTGTACCACCGCGGATAGGACGAGAGATAGGTGTAAGTCCCTGTGCTGATATAGCTTCTTTAGCAAGTTCAACTACATCTTTGTGCTCGTTGATAACAGAAATCATGTTCTCGTAAGAATCTTTGATTTCGCAAGTAATCTTTGCTTTAGGATACATCTCTGAAACCTTGTCGCAGATTTCCTGCATAACTTTCTTTCTCTCTTCGAAGCAATCCTTGTCGTGATCACGAAGGATGTAGTAAAGCTCAGCGTGAGCTACATCGCCTTTGAGCTCAAAGAGATGATAGAAACCTTCACGGCCTTCTGTAAGAGCAGGGATTTCTTTCTTTGGAACCATCTGTGCGATAACTGTTCCGATATATCCAGCGTTTACCATGATTCCTTTGGCTTCACCTGGGTGAACGTTTACACCGTCGATTTTGATAGTGCATGAAGCAGCGTTGAAGTTTTCATAGGCAACTTCTGATTCGTCATCACCGTCTACTGTGAAAGCGTAATCTGCGCCGAAAGCCTTAACGTCAAATTTGTCAGAACCGCGGCCTACTTCTTCATCAGGTGTGAAGCAGATACGGATTTCACCATGTTTTTCCTCTGGATGGTTGAGAAGGTAGTTTGCTGCAGTAACGATTGCAGTGATACCAGCCTTGTCATCGGCACCGAGAAGTGTAGTTCCGTCTGCAGTGATAAGTGTGCGTCCCTTAAGGTTCTTAAGATCAGGGAATTCGCTTACTTTGATAACTCTTCCAGAATCTCCGAGTACGACATCTTCCCCATCGTAGTTTTCATGAACAACCGGTTTAACATTTTCTCCAGAAAAATCAGGAGCAGTATCGAGGTGAGAAATAAAACCTACAGTCTTCTTTCCCTCGTATCCTTCTGAAGCTGGGATAGTTCCCGTAACGTAGCAGTTATCAGAAACTTTTACGTTCTCCACTCCGATTGCTTTGAGCTCTTCCTCGATAAGTCTGGCGAGGTCGAACTGGCGGTTTGTACTAGGTATCTGCTCTACTTCATCTTCAGATGTTGTATGAATTTTTACGTATCTAGTAAAACGCTCAAGTATTTCTTTTTTCATAGCATAATCCTTTCTAGCATCTTTCTATGATTTTGTAGAAAAAATCTACATTTTTAATAATAAAATTTCTAACTTGATTTGTAAAGAATAGCTTATTTTAGTATACTTTCATAGGAACGAATTAAAGTGAGGAATTTTATGTCAAATTTTAAGGTTTTAGATTTAAATGTGGATGTAAATGCCGCGAATGATAATATAGCAAATGACATTCGAAAAAAGATGCAGAAACAGAATACTCTGCTAGTAAATATTATGGCATCACCTGGTGCTGGAAAGACTACGACTTTGCTTAGTCTCATTTCTAGGATGAAAGATCGTTTTAAGATTGGGGTTATGGAAGCAGATATCGAAGCTGAGGTTGATGCGGAAACTATGGAAGCGAATGGCGTTTCCACTATTCAGGTTCATACTGGTGGTGAGTGCGCTATGGATGCGGACATGACTATGGAAGCAATCTGCGGAATGGACACTAGTGAGTTGGATTATTTATTCCTGGAGAATATAGGAAATCTCGTTTGTCCTGCAGAGAATGATGTAGGAGCAGATATCGATGCAGTTATCCTATCTGTGCCAGAAGGCGATGACAAACCACTTAAGTATCCGCTTATGTTTACAGTGGCTTCGCTATGCATCGTAAACAAAATAGATACAAAGGATTATTTCCCATTTGATGAAGCGGTCTTTGAGGAACGCGTTCATAGATTGAATCCTGATTCAAATATTTTCTTCATCTCAGCAAAGACAGGTGAAGGTGTAGATGAGTTAGTAGACTTTTTAATTAAAGCGAAAGTTGGGAAATAAAATGTCAAAAGTAGAAATAATAGATTTAAAGAAAAAAGTTCTTCTCGATAACGAGGTAGAAGCAAAGAAACTTCGCGAGGAGATGAAAGAAGCAGGATGTTTTTATATTAATCTGATGTCCTCTCCTGGTTCAGGAAAGACTTCAAGTATTTTAAACATCCTTTCCAGATTGCCAGAGAACATAAAACCGGCAGTTCTGGAGGCGGATATTGATTCAGATGTAGACGCTATCACGATTGAAAACGCGGGCGTACGTTCTATTCAGCTTCACACTAATGGAATGTGCCACCTCGATGCGGACATGTCGAGACAGGCGCTTGTAAATCTTCCGATGGAAGATTATAACTTTGTGATTCTGGAAAATGTCGGCAACCTGGTTTGCCCGGCTGAGTTCGATTCTGGATCAGCGCTAAACATGTGCATCCTTTCAATTACAGAGGGACATGATAAACCACTGAAGTACCCGCTTATGTTTGAAACTTGTGATGTGGTAATAATCAACAAGATTGATGCTCTTCCTGTTTTTGATTTTGATATGGATAAAGCGAAGAGCTATATTAAAAAAAGAAACCCAAATGCGCATATCTTCCCGGTATCAGCAAAGACTGGCGAAGGTTTCGATGAGTTGGTTTCATATTTGGTTAAATATGCAGGGGATTATATTAACAAATAGTTTTTAGTAATGTTTTTGGGGATATTATGAGATACGTACAGGATGAGATGAAAAAGGTTAAGTCGATGACGGTTCTGGCTATCTTGGGAACTATTATGATAGTTCTCATGTTATGCATCGTTAATTGGTTTAGCTATAATAAATCCAGAGATGAATCACAACTGTTAGCAGATAACTGGACGGTTCAGATCAATGATAAATTATATGAAAATGTAGATTTGAGGTCTTTTGATTTTAAGAGCGTGGACCAGGGCGACACAGTCGTACTCGGTAGAAATCTTCCTAAGATCACAAAGAAACAGCCTGCGCTGATATTGTACTCGATTCATGCGGCTGTTACAGTTCAAATCGATGGAAAGAACATCTATAAATATGGTAATGACAGATTTGACGCGAGGAAAGTAGTCGGATATGGATACAATGTTATTCCGATTAGTATCAGTGATCAGAATCATTATCTGTCTATAAAGATGGACGTTTCTGAGTTTGATGCCTTTACATCTATAGTATCTCCTAAGATAGTTGAGGCGACACGTTTTATCCCCGATTTCATCATGCACAATGCCTGGGAAATCATCATCTCACTCTATCTGGTAGTGTTCGGCGCGATTATCATCCTGTTTGCGTTTGGACTTGCACTCGGTAGAAACAAAAAGATAAATCTCTGGAAGCTGATGTGGCTTGGTGCATTTACTTTTTTCGCCGGCCTGTATTCTATGTGTGCAACCGATATTATCATGCTATTTACGACGAAGAATCTCTTGCGTGCTTATCTCGAATTTGAGACTCTCTACATGATTCCGGTTTGCTTTACTGGTTATATTTATGAAGAAGTAAAATATGGAAAAAAGATGCTTCGTCGAGTCCTATACGACGTTCTGATATTTATTCAGATATGTTTTTGGTTTACCCTGCTACTCGGAGAGTACACGAACCGATTCCATCCGTCTGCGATGCTTCCTTATAATCATCTGATCGACGTGTTGGTTGTGTCATATGGAATCATCGTTTACTACTATGACTGGAAGAGACACGAAGGAAAAACCAACTGGCTTCTCTTTGGCATGCTGGTTCTGGCCGTCTTTGCGATGGAAGAAGTAACTAGATTCAATTATGAAAAATACATTCATCCGAGTGAATTAGGATATTTTAAGAATTATTTGTATCTCGCAGCATTTATTTTTTCAGTCTCTCTGCTGGTCGATTACGTATCAGATGTAATCTATGTTCTCTACAATAGTGCAAAGGTTCGTATGGTAGAGGAGTTCGCATATGTAGATACGCTGACTCGAGTAGGAAATCGACATGCGACAGAAGAATTCTACGATGAAGTGGATAAACTGAAGCAGGATTATTGTTTAATTGAGTTTGATTTGAATAATTTGAAGGTTGTTAATGACACCTATGGTCATGAAGCAGGAGATTTCTATATCAAATCTTTTGCGAATGCTTTGAAACGAGCTCTCGATGGTTCAGGTTTCATAGGCCGAACAGGTGGTGATGAGTTTGTAGCAGTTCTGACCAGTCCGCATTGCCTCGAACCTTCATATGTGGATTCAAAGCTTCGCGCACTGGAAAAAGAAATCGAAATCCAGAACTCTATCCATGAAGACTGGAATATGAGTGTAGCAAGTGGATACTGTTATTCAGATGAAGCTGGAATTAAGAATATACGAAACGCATTCAGAGTGGCAGACTCGAGAATGTATGTAAACAAGCGAAATATGAAAGCTTCTAGATAAGCTTTTGGGAAATAGAGTGGGGGAGTGGTCCGCCCGCTCTATTTCTTTAGATAGGAGAATATATGTCAAATTTAGTATCAGATGGAATCGTGACATTGAAAAAAGGAGAAGGACGCGCTCTAAAGAGCGGTGGTGCCTGGGTATTTGATAACGAAATCGCAGATGTTTCCGGCGATTTTGAAAACGGAGATATTATAGAGCTTCACGATTTTGATGGATATTTCATGGGATATGGATTTATAAATGAGAATTCAAAGATTCGTGTGCGTATGCTTTCTCGTTATAGAAAGGAACCTATCGATGAAGCGTTTCTCGTGGAGAGAGCACGAGCAGCTTGGGATTATCGTAAATCGGTGGTAGATACTAGCTCTTGCAGAGTTGTGTTTGGCGAAGCAGATTTTTTACCGGGATTGACTGTTGATAAATACGAAGATGTGTTGGTATTTGAATGCCTCTCTTTAGGAATGGACAAGATTAAAGATATAGTACTTCACGGACTCGTTCAGGCGATGGAAGCAGATGGCGTGATTATAAACGGAATCTTCGAGCGCTCTGATGCGGCTGTTCGAAAGAAGGAAGGAATGCCAAAGACAAAAGGCTGGTTCTGGACTCGTGATAATCGCGAGATGAGTCCTCTAGTTCAGATTACTGAGAATGGGGTAAAGTACACTGTCGATGTAGAGAATGGACAGAAGACAGGCTTTTTCCTCGACCAGAAGAGAAATCGAATGTATATGCAGGAACTTATCCGAAATATGAAGGCGAAGGGACTTCCTACGAAGACTCTTGATTGCTTTACTCATATGGGTACTTTTGCTTTGAATATGGGACTGGCTGGAGCGGACAGTGTTACAGGACTTGATATTTCTGCTCTTGCTGTTGCAGAAGCTACAGCGAATGCTGAGGCGAATGGCCTTAGTGACAGGGTTAAGTTCAAGGAAGTGGATGTCTTCGATGAACTTCCACGCTTAATCGATGAGGGTGAGAAATATGATGTGGTTGTTCTTGATCCTCCTGCTTTTACAAAATCCCGTGAGGCGACAAAGAAGGCAATTACAGGTTACCGTGAGATTAATATTCGTGGACTTAAGCTGGTTCGCGAGGGAGGTTATCTTGCGACATGTTCATGTTCTCATTTCATGACTCAGCCTTTATTTGAGAAGATGATGCGTGAAGCAGCCCGCGGTGCTCATAAACGTATCCGTCAGGTTTCTTTTTCAACTCAGGCACCAGACCATCCGATTCTAATCGATGGTAGCGAAAACTCATATTATTTAAAATTTTATGTCTTCCAGGTAGTGAGTGAAGCATAGTATAGAAAGTTTGATTGCAAATCATGTGAAATGACTTTTTGAGGTCGTTTCACATGATTTTTTTGTGGTCGTGTTATGTGAAATCGAGGAAATAGGGCATTTCACATGATATTAAGGAATGGTGAGTTATGTGAAATTGAGAAAATAGAGAGTTTCACATGACATTTCGGAATGTCGAGTCATGTGAAATCGAGAAAATAGGACATTTCACATGACATATAGGAATGACGAGTCATGTGAAATTGAGAAAATAGGGCATTTCACATGACATATAGGAATGACGAGTCATGTGAAATCGAGAAAATAGAGTGTTTCACATGACATATAGGAATGTCGAGTCATGTGAAATCGAGAAAATAGAGTGTTTCACATGTCATTAAGGAATGTCGAGTCATGTGAAATCGCGGGAATAGAGCATTTCACATCATATTAAAGCTTCCAGAAATTAGAACAAAAAACAAAATTAGCACTCACCTGTTGACAGTGCTAACAAAAGGTGCTATAACCATTTTTAGATAGAAGTAATAGGATATATCCTTGATAAAAAAGGAGGGTAGTACATGAATATCCAGAAATTCACACAGAAATCTATAGAAGCGATTAATGATATTTCTAGTATCGCTTCCGAATACGGTAATCAGGAGTTGACTGAAGAACATCTCCTGCTAGCGCTCCTCAGACAGGAAGACGGACTGATTCCTAGACTTATCGAGAAGATGGAAATAGACCTGACTTATTTTAAGAACGATGTAGAAGGAATGGTTCGCGGACTTACAAAGGTAAGTGGCGGAGAAATCTACATGGGTAGAGAGCTGAACGATGCTCTGAATTATGCAGAAAATGAAGCTAGAGCTATGGGCGACGAGTACGTCTCTGTCGAGCATCTGTTCCTGGCTATGATCCAGAAACCTAGTAAAACTATAAAGAATAAATTTAAAGAATTCGGATTGACCAGAGAGAGATTCCTGACTGCCCTTTCAGAAGTAAGAGGAAACCAGAAAGTGACTACTGATAATCCTGAAGATACATATGATACATTGGAAAAATATGGATTTGATATGGTAGAGAGAGCTAGAGATGGAAAGCTTGATCCTGTAATCGGCCGTGATTCAGAAATCAGAAATATCATCAGAATCCTATCCAGAAAGACAAAGAATAATCCGGTCCTGATCGGTGAACCCGGTACAGGAAAGACTGCTGCTGTCGAAGGTTTGGCTCAGCGTATTGTAAATGGCGATGTGCCGGATAATTTGAAGAATAAGAAGATTTTTTCCCTCGAAATGGGCTCACTCGTAGCTGGTGCAAAGTATAGAGGTGAGTTTGAAGAGCGTTTAAAGGCTGTTCTGAATGAAGTGAAGAACTCAAACGGAGAGATAATTCTGTTTATAGATGAGCTTCATACTATCGTCGGAGCGGGAAAGACAGAAGGCTCCCTAGATGCCGGAAACATGTTGAAACCTATGTTGGCGCGTGGTGAACTTCACTGTATCGGCGCTACAACGCTAAATGAGTATCGTGAGAATATAGAAAAAGATTCTGCGCTCGCCAGACGATTCCAGCCGGTTATGATAGATGAACCTACGGTCGAAGATACTATATCTATCCTTCGTGGATTGAAAGACAGATATGAAGTCTTCCACGGCGTAAAGATTGCAGATGCTGCGCTCGTAGCAGCGGCTACACTTTCTGACAGATATATTTCTGATCGTTTCCTTCCGGACAAGGCCATCGACCTCGTGGATGAAGCGTGCGCATCTATAAAGACGGAAATGGATTCTATGCCTGAAGAGGTAGACGAACTCAATCGTAAAGTTATGCAGCTTTCAATCGAAGAGACTGCTTTGAAAAAAGAAACCGACAATCTTTCAAAGCAGCGTCTCGTCGAACTACAGAAAGAACTTTCTGAGTACAAAGATAAATTAAATGTTATGAAGGCCCAGTGGGATAACGAGAAGAAGTCTCTGACTGGTGTTTCAGAACTTCGTGAACAGATTGAATCAGTAAAGAATGAAATCGCTAAGGCAAAGCAGGAATATAACCTGGATAAAGCTGCTGAACTTCAGTATGGCAAGCTTCCTGAGCTTGAGAAGAAACTCGAGGAAGAAGAGAAAAATCTTGAAGTCAAAGATATCTCTCTCATTCATGAGAATGTTACGGAAGATGAAATCGCAGAGATTGTCTCCAGATGGACTGGAATTCCTGTTTCAAAGCTGAATGAAACAGAGAGAAACAAGGTATTGCATCTGGATTCAGAACTTCATAAGAGAGTAGTGGGACAGGATGAAGCGGTTCAGCTGGTAACAGAATCTATTATTCGTTCGAGAGCTGGTATAAAGGATCCGTCTAAACCTATCGGTTCATTCCTTTTTTTAGGACCGACTGGCGTCGGAAAAACAGAACTTGCAAAGACTTTGGCGGCTACTTTGTTTGATAATGAAGCAAACTTGGTACGAATCGACATGTCGGAATACATGGAGAAATACTCAGTGTCACGACTTATCGGTGCTCCTCCTGGATACGTAGGATATGATGAAGGCGGTCAACTTACTGAGGCAGTTCGCCGTAAACCATATTCAGTAGTACTCTTTGACGAGGTGGAAAAAGCTCATCCTGATGTATGGAATGTCCTTCTTCAGGTTCTAGATGATGGCCGTATTACAGATTCACAGGGTAGAACTGTTGATTTCAAGAACACGATTATTATACTGACATCAAATATAGGTTCAGAATTCCTGCTGAATGGAATAGATGATCACGGTGAGATAACTGACGAAGCAAAGGAAAATGTCAATAACATGCTTAGAGCTTCGTTTAGACCTGAGTTCTTGAATCGTCTGGATGAGACTATCATGTTTAAGCCTCTTACTAGAGACAATATCAGAATGATTATAGATCTACAGATGAAGGATTTGAATCGTAGACTTGCAAATAAGGAACTTGAGGCAGAACTTTCACAGGAAGCTGGTGACTATATTTCAGATAGAGGATATGACGGTTCCTTTGGCGCCAGACCTCTAAAGAGATTCCTGGAGAAAAATGTCGAAACCCTGATTGCGCGTGAGATTCTGGGCGGTAACCTGATGCCTAAATCTAAACTTACTATCGAATATGATAGAGATAAAGATTTATTATATGTACGTAAGTGAGTGTGATGGTTTAAATCGTAAACATGAAATTTTTGATTGAAAAAAATTCATTATAATCATATGATAATACTTGATAATTTATTAACCTGACTTTTATCTTAGAGGTGCATCTATGGTAGCTTACAACGAGATGACAAAGGAAGAACTTGAGTCTGAAAAGGAAAGATTAATAATTGAGTACAAGCGTTATCAGGATATGAATCTGACGCTGAATATGGCACGAGGAAAGCCATCTATGGAACAGCTGGACCTGTCGATGGGCATGTTAGATCCGATTACACATGATGAAGTGGTCGATGCCGATTCTGGAATGGATGTCAGAAACTATGGTGTATTGGAAGGATTAAAGGGAGCAAAGGAACTATTGGCTTCTATGGTGTCCTGTGATCCGGACAGCGTAATCGTGTGTGGAAATTCATCTTTGAATGTGATGTATGACCAGATAGCGCGTGGCTTTTCGTTTGGTTATTTAGGTGAGAAACCATGGGCGAAGCTGGATAAGGTGAAATGGCTATGTCCTGTTCCGGGATATGATAGACATTTTTCCATCACAGAACATTTCGGTTTTGAGATGATTACGATTCCTATGAAGGAAGACGGCCCTGATATGGATATGGTTGAGGAATACGTGAAAGACCCGGCCGTTAAAGGAATATGGTGTGTTCCGAAGTATTCCAATCCAGAAGGCATAGTCTATTCTGAAGAAGTGGTACGCCGTTTCGCGGCATTAAAACCAGCGGCTCCGGATTTTAGAATATTCTGGGATAATGCGTATGCAGTTCACTATCTGTATGATGAACCTGATAGACAGGATGAGATACCTGATATATTAGAAGAGTGTAACAAAGCAGGAAATCCAAATCTGGTATTTGAATTCATGTCGACCTCGAAGATTAGTTTTTCCGGTTCCGGTATATCGGGAGTTGCCTCGTCGCCTCAGAATAAAGAAGATATTATTTCATCCATGACAGTTCAGACCATAGGCTATGACAAGGTTAATCAGCTTCGTCATATTAAATTCTTTAAAGATGCAGATGGTATCAGAGAACACATGAGAAAACATGCGAAAATCTTAAGGCCGAAATTCGAGTGTGTAGTAAATACGCTGGAGCGAGAACTGGGTGATTTAAATATAGGAACATGGGTGAAGCCAAACGGAGGATATTTTGTAACATTCAGGACGATTCCGAATGCTGCATCCAGAGTTATAAGTTTATGCTTTGGGGCAGGAGTTACTCTTACTTCCGCGGGAGCGCCATTCCCGTATCACAAAGACCCGGAAGATTCAGTCATTAGAATTGCACCATCGTATCCGACTCTGCCGGAGCTTGAAAAAGCGATGGAAATTTTTACACTTTGTGTCAGATTAGCTTCAGTGGAGATTCTGCTGAAAAAATAAATTGAAATTAAAAACGCAGGATTTGGCGACTAGAGATAGCTTGCCGAATCCTGCTTTTTGTTTGCTATTTATTTTTTTATAAATAAAGGTTATAATTTGTAAGATTATGTAGATTGCTATAACTATGTATATATGAGACAGAAAGGAATAGACTGACTCAAATGAAACTTATTACATTTGCGATTCCATGCTATAACTCGGAAGAATACATGAGTAAGTGCATAGAATCCCTACTCCCTGGTGGAGATGACGTAGAAATTCTGATTATTGATGATGGTTCTACAGATAATACAGCAAAGATTGCAGATGAATATGAAGCAAAGTACCCGGGCATAATTCGTGCTATCCATCAGCCAAATGGCGGACATGGTGAAGCGGTAAATGCCGGACTTCGTAATGCCACAGGAATGTACTATAAAGTAGTAGATTCTGATGACTGGGTAGATTACGAAGCGTACATGAAGGTGATTTCTACACTGAAGAAACTCGTTTCTGAAGGTGCGCCTGTAGACATGCTTCTTACAAATTATGTATATGAGAAGGTGTACGAGAATCACAGAAGAACTATGTTCTACACACTGATGTTCCCAACTGATAAAGTAATCGGCTGGAAGGATATGAAGCGAGTTATCAAAGGCTTCACTATCCTCATGCATTCAGTTACATACAGAACAGAGATGCTTAGAGAGTGTGGATTGGTACTTCCAAAGCACACATTCTATGTAGATAACCTCTTCGTCTATGTTCCGTTACCTTATGTAAAAAGCATTTACTATCTAAATGTTGATTTCTATCGCTATTTTATCGGACGTGAGGGACAGTCCGTAAATGAGCAGATTATGATCAGCCGTATCGATCAGCAGCTTAAAGTAAACAAGCTTTTGATTGATGCATACGATATTTGGTCTATCGATGAACCTTATCTTAGGAAGTATATGCTTTCATTCCTGGAGATGATTACTACAGTTAGTGCTTCTTTAGGTTATGTTTCAAAAGATAAGAAGAACATATACAAGGTAAAGCAGCTTTGGGCCTATTGCCATAAGAAATGTCCAAAGACATTCTGGCATATGAGATTGGGACTCCTCGGAATGGCTTCAAATCTGCCTGGCCGTGTAGGTAGAAATATTTATTTGGGACTATATCATATGTCTCAGAAATTTGTAGGTTTTAATTAGGAGATAAAAAATGTGTGGAATAATTGGATTTACAGGTAAACGTGCTGCACAGGACATTTTGCTTGATGGTCTTCAGAGACTTGAATATAGAGGATATGATAGTGCAGGTATCGCCTTCTTTAAAGAAAACAGCGGTCACATTTCAGTTAGAAAGACTGCAGGAAAGGTATCGGATTTACGTGCTATCGTAGATGAGGAAAATATTTCAACTTGTGGTATCGGACATACCAGATGGGCTACACATGGTGGAGTTACAAATGCAAATGCTCATCCTCACAGAGTGAACAATGTTACATTGATTCATAACGGTATCATAGAGAACTATCATCAGCTCATTGAGAAGTATTCACTTCTCGGAAAGCTCAAATCTGAAACTGATACAGAAGTTGCGGCAGCAGTATTTGACGCAAACTTCAATGGTAATCCTGTTGAGGCTATAAAGAAGTCTCTGAAGGATATTAAGGGCTCATTTGCTTTCTGTATTATGTTTAAGAATCATCCGGGCGAAATCTATATCGTTCGTAATGTCAGCCCTATGGTTGCTACATATACAAAAGAACAGGGAGCATTCGTAGCTTCTGATTTGACAGCTTTTATTGAGTTCACAAATAAATACTTCGTACTTCCTGAATACTGCATCGGTAAGCTTACAGTAGACGGTATCGAGCTTCAGGATCTCGATGGAAACACTGTAGAGCCGGAATATCTCACAGTTGACTGGGATGTTTCTACAGCTGAGAAAAATGGATATCCTCACTATATGATAAAGGAAATCCATGAGCAGCCTACAGCTTTTGCAAATACAGTAAACTTTAGAATAAAGAACAACCTTCCTGATTTCTCAGATGATGGAATTGATGATTCACTGTTTGAAGGTATTACAGATGTAACTGTTATTGCTTGTGGTACAGCTATGTATGCCGGAAACGTAGGTCGAAGCCTCATCCAGAATCAGCTTGGTATTCCGGTAAATGTAGCTATAGCTTCTGAATTCAGATATGAGAGACCTACTATCACAGACAAGACTCTCGTAATCGTAGTTTCACAGTCTGGTGAGACTATCGATACACTTGAGGCTCTGCGTCTTGCAAAGACAAAGACAGATAGAACACTCGCTATCGTAAACGTAAAAGGTTCTACTATCGCTCGTGAGAGTAAGTATGTCCTCTACACACATGCCGGCCCTGAAATCGCTGTTGCTTCTACAAAAGCATATACAGTTCAGGTTGCAGCTATGTATCTGATCGGCGCACGTATCGGCGTTGTAAACAAATTATCCGAGCAGAGTGCTATTGAGAACTTTATTTCTGATTTGAAAAAAGTTCCTGAGGCTATAAAGAAAGTCCTCGAAATGGAAGACGACATCAGAGCTTATGCAGCTAGAATGGCAAATGCTCACGATGCATTCTTTATCGGAAGAGGCCTCGACTATACACTTTCTATGGAAGGTGCCTTGAAGCTGAAGGAAATCTCTTATATTCATGCTGAGGCTTATGCAGCTGGAGAATTAAAGCACGGAACTATTGCGCTTATCAGTGAAGGTGTACCTGTTATCGCTATCGCTACACAGGAGCATGTATATCAGAAAGTTATTTCAAATATCAGAGAAGTAAAGGCAAGAGGCGCATTTGTTCTTTTGCTTTCAAAGGATGCAGAGATTGCAGACCCAACCGTTTGCGATGTTCACATTCCACTTCCTGCTATCAGAGATGAATTGTCAGTGTTTGAGGCAGCAGTTATTCTTCAGATTCTGGCTTACTACACATCTGTAGAAAAAGATGTAAATCCAGATCAGCCTAGAAATCTGGCGAAGTCAGTTACAGTAGAGTAATTAATTGATAAAGGAGGAAATCATGGACGAGAAAGACTATGGACAAAATACCCCTGAAATGGGTTATAATGATAATAGTCAAAATAATAACGATGCTCCCGAAAGTTATGCAAATAGCAAATATGGGACTGTTTCGAATGGAACAGGTACCAACTTTAATTCCAGAGAGATATATACTAATACGCTCGGAATTGTGAGTCTGATACTTGGTATTATGAGCATGATTTTCTTTGTGTTTAATATTATAAATATAATTGTAGGAATTCTCGCTATTGTATTTGGCCTAACTCAGCTGAGTAGGGATAAGCTGTTTAATAAAAAATCAGGACTGGCTATTGCGGGCTTTGTCACTGGTGTTGCGGGAATTATGTTTACTATTATCTTCTATGTCCTTCTATTTGCGGGGGTATTTAGATCGGGCTTAGTGGATATTATGAAGAATCAAAATGAAACTACTGTCGAAGAATATGATCAGAACGATGGTCCTGATGTATATGATGACGATGGGGATTCATTTGATCTGGACGAATTTTTAAATAAAATCGACCAGATATAAATAAACTTTAGTAGAGGGGAAAGCTAATGGCCACAAAAATCACAAAAGCAGACAGACGTATGACAAACGAGAGGGATTTTGTGCAGGATCCAAATTTCGTCCCACAGGACATGGAGAAAGATAAGCTCCTAAAGAAATTGGGTTCAATGATTACAGACAGAATTCCAAAGAAGCTTCCTGGTTCTATGACATGCCAGGATCCTGAGTATTGGGCTCTCGATGCAGTCCTTACAAAGGAAGAAGTAAAGTTCTTGCTTAGCTTCAAGAAGACCAGAGTAAATTATGATGCTGAAGCTTTGGCAAAGATGAATAATATGACTCTGGAAGACACAGAGAAGATGATTAAACATCTGCTCTGGGTAGGCTGTATCGAATCAAATCGTGAAAATGAAGATGGACATCTTCAGTATGATGTTCCTATCTTCGTTCCTGGTATAGCTGAGTTCATGGTAATGAATCCGGTTATTATGAAGGAACATCCGGAAATCGCTACTTTTTTCAACCTTATGACACAGATGCCTCTGGAAGGTATGACAGAACTCATTCCTCCAGGAGGAGCTGGCGTCGGAATGCATGTTATTCCGGTTGAAAAAGCTATCGAAGCTGAGAATTCATCAGTTTCAGTAGAACATATTTCTCACTGGCTTGATAAATATGACAAATATTCAGTAGGTCAGTGTACATGCCGAATCCAGCAGTCAGTCCGTGGAGAAGGATCAGGAGAAATTCCTGGTGAATTCTGTATCGGTGTAGGCGATATGGCTGAATTCTGTGTAGAAAGAGGAATGGGACGTTATGTCTCCAGAGATGAAGTCCTTGAAACACTGGAACGTGCGGAAAGACATGGTTTTGTGCATCAGGTTACAAATATCGATGGAGAGGAAAAAATAGTTGCTATTTGTAACTGTGCTCCTGGAGTATGTAATGCACTTCGTACTTCACAGCTTTATAACACTCCAAACCTTTCACGTTCTGCATATAGAGCGGAAGTTGAGAGAGACAAGTGCGTAGCTTGTGGAAAGTGTGTAGAAGTTTGTCCTGTCGGAGCAGCTAAACTTGGACAGAAACTGTGCAAGAAGAACGGAACTTTCGTTCATTATCCAACCAGAACACTTCCGGATGATAGAAACTGGGGACCGGAAAGATGGAACCCTAACTATAGAGAAGATAACAAGATTAATTGTTATGAAACAGGTACTGCTCCTTGTAAGACTGCATGTCCGGCACATCTTTCAGTTCAGGGTTATGTGAAGATGGCTGCAGAAGGCAGATATATGGATGCGCTTAAACTTATCAAGCAAGATAATCCATTCCCTGCAGTTTGCGGTGCTATCTGTAACAGACGTTGTGAAGATGCATGTACCAGAGGAACAGTTGATCAGCCTGTAGCTATTGATGAGATAAAGAAATTTATCGCTGCACAGGAGCTTCATGCTGATAAGCGTTATGTTCCGGTTTGTGAAAAAGACGATGGTGGATTCTGGACAGATGAAAAAATCGCTATCATCGGCGGAGGTCCAGCCGGATTATCGGCTGCTTTCTATCTGAGAAAGCACGGATATCCGGTTACAGTATTTGAAAGAGGACCTAGAGCCGGCGGTATGCTTTTGAATGGAATTCCATCATACAGACTTGAAAAAGACGTAATTCAGGCCGAAATCGATGTCCTTACAGAGATGGGCGTAGAATTCAAGTTTAATACAGAGGTAGGAAAAGATACTACTATCCAGAAACTTAGAGAAGAGGGCTATAAAGCATTCTATCTCGCAATCGGAGCACAGGGTGGAAGAAAGACTGGTGTTCCTGGTGAAGATAGTGATGGAGTAGTAACCGGAGTAGATTTCTTACGTGATGTAAACCTTGGAAATCTGAAAGCGTTAAACGGTGATGTAGTCGTAATCGGTGGTGGTAATGTTGCTATCGATGTGGCTGGCTCAGCAGTTCGTCTTACAGATGGAAAAGTAACTATGCTTTGCTTGGAAAGTGAAGCAGAGATGCCTGCGGCAAAAGATGAAGTAGCAGATGCTAAAGAGTGGGGCATCGATATAAAGAATGGTTGGGGTCCGAAAGAAATCCTGACAGAGAATGGAAAAGTAACCGGAGTTGTATTTAAGAAGTGTACAGCAGTATTCGATGCTGATCACAGATTCAATCCTCAGTATGATGAGAACGAGACTATTACTATTCCATGCTCAAATGTACTGCTTAGCATCGGACAGTCTATCGAATGGGGCAACCTCCTCGATGGAACAAAGGTAGAACTCAACAGAAATATGACAGCAAAGGCAGATCCTACTACACTTCAGACTGCAGAGCCTGATATCTTCGTAGGTGGTGATGCATACACCGGCCCTAGATTTGCAATCGATGCTATTGGTGCTGGACGTATCGTTGAGGATTCTATTAACAGATTTGTACACGATGGTCAGGATATGTTTGTAGCTAGAGACCTTCGTCATTTCATCGAACTGGACAAAGATGATATCAGAGTTGAGAATTTTGATAATTCACCTCGTCAGGTTCCTGGAATGAAGGGCGGAGACCCTACAAAGACATTTGACGATTTACGTCTTCCATTTACAGAAGAACAGGTTCAGGCAGAAGCAAAGAGATGTCTGGGCTGTGGCGCTACAAAGGTCGATGAAAATGCTTGTATCGGATGCGGACTTTGTACTACAAAGTGTGAATTCGATGCTATTCACCTGAAGAGAGTGTTGCCTGAAGCTTCTCGTATGATTCGTTGCGAAGACAAAGTCGGAGCAGTTCTTCCTTATGCAGCAAAGCGTAAGATAAAGATTATGAAGAACCCAAATAGAAATAATTAATGTAAGGAATTGGTACTTAATGCACGAATTAGGAATTGTAACTCATCTGGCAAAGACGTTGGATGAAATTGCTGATGAGGAAAAAATCTCCAGTTTTGGATCAGTAACATTAGAGGTCGGCGAAGTGTCAGGAATTATGACGGATTATTTCGTAGACTGCTGGGACTATTTTAAACGTAGACATGAGAAACTAAAGGAATGTAAGTTAATCATCGAAGAGGAGAAAGCGGTTACGATTTGTACTGCGTGTAATCGTGAATACGAAACGGTGAAATACGGAAAAATATGCCCTTACTGTGAGAGTCCTGAAACATACCTCCTTCGTGGTAACGGATGTGTGATTAAGCAGGTAGAAGCAGAAACTGAAGAATAAAGAAAAATGCTATTGCTGGTATACGGCAATAGCATTTTTTTTATAAAAAATAAATGAAATTAAATCGATTCTATAATATCGACCCATGTCTTTGCACCGATTTCAAGTAGCTCAGATGGGAATGTGTATTCTTCTGTGTGTAGTCCCGGGCATTCTTTTCCGGAACCCAGACCAAAGAAGAATGATTTACATCTGCTCCTGTAGTTACCGAAGTCCTCGGACCATCTCATCGGTTTGTCGAGGAATCTTACAGAATAGCCTTTCTGAAGCAAAGTTTCATATAGATATTCAGCTTCCTTTGGATTGTTCTCTGTCGCAGGGAACTCATCCTGAATAGTAGTTTCGAGAGTTATGTGCTTGCGCTGTTCAGGTGAATAGCATTTCTCGATGGATTTCTTCATCTCATCGATTACAGTGTTTGTAAAAGTAGTCAGGTCTTTGGTAGTTCTGGCTCTTAAGGTGAGACATAATTCTCCGCTACCTGCGTTTATTCCAAAGTTTGGTTCTCCTACATCTACACAGATTAGTGTAGATAGAACCGGTTTCTCATATATAGGATATTTTTCGATTGCAGAAAGCTTACAAACTAAATCGCTGATGGCAAATCCGGGATTTGTTCCTTCTTCTGGACAGCCGGCGTGACTCTGTGAACCATTTAGTGTAAGAGTTAGACCTAGAGATGCATCTGCAAAAGTTTCTTTAGTTAAGAGTACTTCTCCCAGAGTATAACCCGGGATATTGTGAAGCCCTAGTATTAAATCGATGTTTTCGTGTTCAAATAGTGGGAAACAGGTTTTGGCGCCTTCGCCATTTTCTTCAGCTGGCTGAAAGAGAAAGATGACATTCTTTCCGATCTTTTTCTCGGAAATCAGTCGCGCTGCTTCTGCAGCCATAGTTGCGTGACCGTCGTGTCCACAGCCGTGATAGGCGTTTCCGTTAGAACGGTGGATAGCGTCTATATCAGCACGGATGGCGATGGTAGTGTCTGCGCCTTCGTCATGAAGCGCATAGAAGAACGGACCTATATCCTTTAGGATGAGGTTGGTGTTCTTTTCGAGGTATTTCTTTAAAATTGCGGTAGTTTTTTCCTCCTTACCTGAGAATTCAGGATTCTCGTGAAGATTTGAAAACAAATCTCGTATATCCATATAAGCCTCCATGTATTTAGTAAAAACTTTGACAAGTAGACTATAAATCAATTAACATTAAAAAGAAATATTTGTGGGCAAATTTGTTTTCTAATAAAGGAGAAATCGCTATGAAAAAGTTTGTGGCAGATAAAGAATTTTGGGATATTTTTCCTGATGCTGTAATCGGAGTTGTTTCTTTTAATAATGTTCAGGAATCAAAGGAACTCGTCGGTGCTGAAGCTGATGAGGTAAAAAAGATTCTCGACGATGCAAATATAGAAGCAAAGAAATTTCTGGTTAGCGATACTATTTCTGAAAATCCTGTTGTCGCTGCATGGAGAGAGGCGTATCAGAAGTTCCCGACAAAGAAAGGTGCCAGATGCTCTATGGAGAATCTTCTGAAGAGAGTACTTCACGAGAAGCCTGTTGGTCAGATTGCACCATCGGTTGATATTACAAATGCTATTTCTCTGAAGCATGCATTCCCTATCGGATGTGAGAACAAGGATGCTATAGATGGAGATATCCGTCTCGGTATTATGAAAGGCGGAGAAGATTTCCTTCCGATCGGTTCTGACAAACAGGAACCACCACTTGAAGGTGAGCTTGCTTATTATGACAATACGGGTGTTATCTGCCGCTGCTGGAACTGGAGAGATGGTCAGAGAACAGAAGTAAATGACGATACGCGTAATGAGGTCGTAATCCTCGAATGTATCGAACCTGACAGAGTAGATGAGTTGAAAGTTGCATTGGAAGAATTGCAGACTTTGATGGAAAAATACCTGGATGCGGAGACTGTAGTGTGTGCACTAGTTGATAAAGAGCATCAGGAAGTCGAAATTTAATTAACAGGAATGTTAAATGTTCAAACAATAATTTGAATCTAGAGGACATTTGCTTGGTTAAGTACAATAAAAAACCAAGTAAATGTCCTTGTTGTTTTGTGCATTAGTTATATTATGGTCATGGTATGAAAATGAAATCGCTGAGTACAGGCCACTAATAGAAAAGCGAGGATCATTTTTCCTTTTGAAGTAACTTATAGACTTATGTTTAAAAACAGAAAGGGGCTAATATGAAAGGTATTCATGTTACTAGCGAAATTAAGCCGCTTAAGAGAGTCCTTCTCCACAGACCTGGAAAAGAACTTTTGAACCTTACTCCAGATACTCTGGAAGAGCTTTTGTTTGACGACATTCCATTCCTGAGAGTGGCACAGGAAGAGCATGACGCATTCGCAAAGATTCTTCGTGACAATGGAACAGAAGTTACATATATCGAAGATCTTATGACTGAAGTTCTTGAACAGCATCCAGAACTTACAGACAAATTTATCACACAGTGGTTAATCGAGGCTGGAATCCACACAGAGAAGTGGCAGTCAGTCCTTAAGGACTACCTTCTTACAAACTTCAAGGGCAAGGATCTTGTTCTTAAGACTATCGAAGGTATCACACTTAAAGAAATGGGCGAGAAGTATGCTAAGTTTACTCTCGAAGATATGTTATCTGAACCAGATCACCTTATCATCGATCCAATGCCAAACTTCTACTTCCAGAGAGACCCATTCGCATCAGTTGGTGATGGTGTATTCATCCACAAGATGAGATTCCCAACTAGATGTCGTGAGACAATCTATTCAGATTACATCTTCAAATATCATGAAGATTTCGCTGGATACGTAAAGAACTACTACGGAAGAGAAAACTCTGCAAACATCGAGGGTGGTGACGTTCTTAACATCACAGCTGAGACTCTTGCTATCGGTATCTCACAGAGAACATCTGCTGATGCTATCGAAAGAGCAGCTAGAAACCTCTTTGCAGATCCAGATTGCAAGATCCGTACAGTACTTGCATTCCAGATTCCTGTAAGCCGTGCATTCATGCACCTCGATACTGTATTTACACAGATCGACGAAGACAAGTTTACAATTCACCCAGCTATCATCGGACCTCTCGTAGTTTACGAATTAACACCTGGTGATAAAGAAGGTGAAATCAAGACACAGCGTCTTGACACAACACTTGAGAAAGTTCTCGCTAAATACATCGGCCATGATGTAGAACTTATCCCATGTGGTGGCGATGACCTTATCGCAGCTGCTCGTGAGCAGTGGAACGATGGTTCAAACACACTTTGTATCGCTCCTGGTACAATCGTTGTTTACCAGAGAAATGACGTTACAAACGAACTTCTTAGAAAGAAGGGACTCAACGTTCTTGAAATGCCATCAGCTGAGCTTTCAAGAGGTAGAGGAGGCCCACGTTGTATGTCAATGCCTCTCGTTCGTGAGGACTAATAACTTTATAAGAACCAAATGCGCTTAAACATTTGATTTTTTACTGAAGAAACAAGCCCAGCGCCCCTCGCTGGGCATTTCTTCGCAAAAGTAATATTTTAGTTTTTTTTTAGAAAGTGAGATTTAAAAAATGGGTGTAAACTTAAGAGGAAGAAGCTTCCTTAAGCTTCTTGATTTCACACCAGCTGAAATCAACTACCTTCTTGATCTTTCAAGAGAATTCAAAAACATGAAGAGAAACGGTATTCCACATCGTTTCCTCGAAGGAAAGAACATCGTTCTTCTTTTCCAGAAGACATCTACAAGAACAAGATGTTCATTCGAAGTAGGTGCTATGGACCTTGGTATGGGTGTTACTTACCTTGATCCAGGTTCATCACAGATGGGTAAGAAAGAGTCTATCCAGGATTCAGCTTACGTATTCGGAAGAATGTTCGACGGTATCGAATTCCGTGGATTCCTTCAGAGTGATGTAGAAGACCTTGCTAAGTATTCAGGAATTCCTGTATGGAATGGTCTTACAGATGACTTCCACCCAACACAGATGCTTGCTGACGTTCTTACAATCCAGGAAGAGTTCGGCCAGTGCGTAAAGGGTAAGAAGATGGTATTCTTCGGTGATGCTAGAAACAACGTAGCTAACTCACTTATGGTTGTTTCTGCTAAGCTTGGTATGCATTTCGTAGCTTGTGGACCAAAGGAACTTATGCCTTCAGAAGATCTCGTAAAGACATGTAAGGAAGTTGCTAAGGAAACAGGCGCTGTTATCGAGTGCACAACAGATGTTGATGCAGCTGCTAAAGATGCAGATGTTATCTACACAGATATCTGGGTATCAATGGGTGAGCCTATTGAGAAATGGCAGGAAAGAATCGACATTCTTAAGCCATACCAGGTTAACAAGGAACTTATGGCTAAGGCTAAGCCTGAAGCTATCTTCCTTCACTGCTTACCTTCATACCATGACAGAAACACTGAGAATGGTGAGTGGGTATACCAGACATTCGGCATGGACGGCGTAGAAGTAACAAACGACGTTATCTACGGACCACAGAGCCGTTGTTTCGATGAAGCTGAAAACAGAATGCATACAATTAAGGCCGTAATGTATGCTACTCTTAAATAATTAATGGCTAAGAGACTTGTAATTGCCCTGGGCGGAAACGCCCTTGGCAATTCTCCAGAAGAACAGCTCCTTCTCGTAAAGAACACAGCAGGAACTATCGTAGACCTCGTAGAAGAGGGATATGACGTTGTTGTCGGCCACGGCAACGGACCACAGGTTGGTATGGTTAACCTTGCAATGGACTTTTCTTCTAATAATGGTGGAAACACACCTTACATTCCTTTCCCGGAATGTGGTGCGATGACACAGGGTTACATCGGATACCATTTACAGCAGGCTATCGGACGTGAACTTAAAAAGCGTCATATCGATAAGCCGGTTGCAAGTATCGTAACTCAGACAGTCGTAGATAGAAATGATGCAGCATTCTCTCATCCTACAAAGCCAGTTGGTTCTTTCTATACAAAAGAGCAGGCTGATGCTATTGCAGCTGATAAGGGTTGGACATTCGTAGAGGACGCAGGACGTGGATATCGTCGTGTTGTTCCTTCACCTATTCCACAGAGCATCGTTGAGCTACCTATGATTGAGCAGCTCGTAGAGAGTGGAAACGTTGTTATCTCAACAGGTGGCGGCGGAATCCCTGTAGTAGAAGAAGATGACGGATGCACAGGTGTTGCAGCTGTTATCGATAAGGATAGAGCTTCTTCACTTCTCGCTAGAGAACTTCATGCAGATATGCTCGTAATCCTTACTGCTGTAGAGAAAGTTGCTATCCACTTCAACACTCCTGAGCAGGAGAACCTTGAGGACCTCACACTTGAGCAGTGCAAGAAGTACGCTGATGACGGTGAGTTCGCTCCAGGATCAATGCTTCCTAAGATTGAGTCTTGTATGTCATTCGTAGAGAATACTGAGAACGGAACAGCTCTCATCACTTCTCTTGAGAAGGCAAAGGAAGCTCTTGAAGGTAAGACTGGTACACGTATCCACAGATAAATAGTAGGGGGAAAAACAAAATGAACGAAACAAAGAAGAGACGTTCGCTGAACACTTATGAAATTCTTTTGCTCGTACTTGCAGTTATCTCACTTATCACTGTTTTCCTTAACGGACAGGGATATACTGGTGCAGATGGCAAGAGTGCAAAAGTAGTAGGTGCTGGACTTGATACATTCCTTACAGCTCCTATTAATGGTTTTTATGATGCGCGTGAAGTAATTGGTTTCTGCTTCTGCCTTGGTGCTTTCCTTGCTTTGGTTACAGCAACAGGCGCTCTTGAGACAGGTATCAATGTACTTGTTAAGAAGCTTAACGGAAAAGAAATCATTCTTATTCCTATTATGATGTTCCTTTTCTCAATCGGTGGAACAACATACGGAATGGGTGAAGAGACAGTAGGTTTCTACATTCTTCTTGCTTCTACAATGCTTGCAGCAGGTATGGATCCACTAGTAGGTGCTGCTACAGTACTTCTTGGTGCTGGATCTGGTGTACTTGGTTCTACAGTTAACCCATTCGCTGTTGGTGCTGCTGTAGATGCTGCTAAGGGTGTTGACGTTAAAGCTAACATGGGAACAATCCTCGTTCTCGGTGTTATCCTTTGGATTGGTTCTTACATCATTTCTACAATCTATGTAGTAAATTATGCTAAGAAGGTAAAAGCTGGTAAAGGTTCAATCTTTACACATGAGCAGCTTGAAGAGTGCAGAAAAGCATTCAACCAGGGTGAATCAAGTGATGAACTTACAGGAAGACAGAAAGTTTGCCTCTGGCTCTTTGCTTTCGCTTTCGTAGTAATGATCTTTGGTTTCATTCCTTGGGGATCACTTAACAAAGGCGTTTATAACGCTTTTGGATGGTCAAAGTTCCTTACAGGCGCACAGCTTGGTGATTGGTACTTCACAGATGCAGCTACATGGTTCATCCTTATGGGTCTTATCATCGCTCTCATCGGTATGGAAGACAAATCAAAGCTTCCTACAGTTATCGAAGCTGGTATCGCTGATATGATCGGTGTTAACCTCGTAATTGCACTTGCACGTGCTACTACAGTAGTTATGAACACAACAGGAATGGGCGCTTGGCTCGTTCAGGTTGCTGTAAACGGAATTAAGAACCTCGGAATGGGTGGCGGAATCTTCGAATTCCTTAACTACCTTCTTCACCTTGTTCTTTCATTCCTCGTTCCATCTTCATCAGGACTTGCTGGACTTTCAGCTCCTATCATGACTCCTATCGTAAAGCAGATGGGATGGTCACCAGAAGTTGGTATCATGACTATCGTTGGTGCAAACGGTCTCGTAAACCTCTTCACACCAACATGCGGATTCATCATGGGTGGTCTTGCACTCGCAAGAGTTCCTTACACATCATATGTTGCATGGGTAAAGAAACTTCTTGGAATCCTCTTTGTATTTACAGGTGCAGTTCTCGTTATCGGAATGCTTGTACTTTAATACAAAATAAATTAACTACTATTAAGAGACTTCGGAGTAATCCGGAGTCTCTTTTTTAATGCAGATTAAAGTTTAGGAAATATTTTTTGCCTTAGAAAAAATATTGTGATAAACTAAATCCGTATATTTTAAGACGATGAGGAGAATTAATGCAATCAGTTAAAGAACTTCAAGAACAGGCTTGCTCTGCATATGACAGACGAAAGTTTTGTACATATGATGTCGAGTTCATTGACTCGAGAACTATCCCTATTATTCATCAGACCGCCAGGTTCTGGTTGGTTAAAAAGGGCAGAGCGAAAATAACAATCAATGGAACTGAATATCAGGCCAAGCCTAATTGTTTCTTTTGTATTTTGCCTTGGTCTACTACGATGGTAGATGAAGTTGAAGAACCGCTTACGATGATAAAGGTTGTTTTTAATTCTGACCTTATTATTTCATCTCTCAGAACCGGATATAATACAACGGGTGGAGCGTTAAAGATTTATGAGCCTATTCGTGAGTATCCGCTTATTCATTTGCATGAAGGAGAGCGTGAGAGATTTTTCGATATTTTGGATATCATCAAAGATGAGACTGGAGTAGAGTCATTGTTTAGCGAAGGTGACAATCTGGAGCTAAAGGCACTTCTGATTACGAATAAACTGATGGAATTGTTGATAATGTACAACAAACATCTCGTAACATCCGGTAAGCAGACAGAGAGAGCGCTAGAAGACAATCGTTCAGATATTCTTCAATATATTTATTCACATATTGCAGAACATCCAACTCTTTCAAATCTTTCAGATGTATTTGATGATACTGAAGATAAAATAGAGAATGATATTCAGGAGATGACAGGAATGTCACTGTCAGCATTAGGAAATGAAATGCGTATTTCAAAGACGACCGATCTCCTGATATATACGGAATTGGCGCTAACAGATATTGCATTTTTGGTAGGCTATACAGATGCATCTCATTTAGTGCGTTCGTTCTCATCCAGAACTGGTTATACTCCAAAACAGTATAGACAGATTTATAGTATTATGGGCGACGAACCTGATTCAGATTCTCGTGAAAGAGGATTTGAAATCATTTCATATATTGGTAATCATTTTACAGAAGATATTCATGCGGCTACTGTTGCAGACAAATTTAGAATGTCAGTAGTCGAGATGAACAAACTTCTTATCTATATAGTTGAGAAGAACTTTGAAAGTTTCCTAAACTATTTACGTATTAATCAGGCTTGCAGAATGCTGTTGGAAACACAGGAAAGCCTGGTGGATATTGCTGTAAATGTGGGATATAACACAGTAAAAACCTTCAACAGAAATTTTGTTAGACTTCGTGGTGTGACACCTGGCGAATTTAGAAAGAATTATCATCTTCAAAAGCAGTGGACAGATAACACAGTTTAATTTTTGAGAAGGGAGATCGTATGGATATCTCAAAGGAAATTAGATATGTTGGTGTTGACGATGGCGCTTTAGATATTTTTGAAGGCCAGTACAAAGTGCCTTTCGGGGTTACTTACAATTCCTATGTCATACTGGATGAAAAGGTAGCGATACTCGATACTGTCGATAGGCGTGCGGCCGGAGAATGGTTGATGAATATTCGACATGTACTCGGTGATCGTAAGCCGGATTATTTAATAATTCATCATCTTGAACCTGATCATAGCGGCGGGATAAATGAAATCGCAGAAAGATTTCAGGATATGAAGCTTGTGATGACTGCCAAAGCAAAGAATATGTTGGAGCAGTTTACGGGTGAGGATTATTCAGACCGCGTTATTGAAGTGGCTGATCAGGATGAGATTTCCCTGGGTGAACATACGCTCAGATTTTTAACAGCGCCGATGGTGCATTGGCCTGAAGTTATGATGTCCTTTGAGAAAAAAGAAAAGGTTTTGTTTTCAGCTGATGCCTTTGGGTCTTTCGGAACGGTTAGAAATGGAGTGAGCTGGCTGGTTGAAGCTCGCAGATATTACTTTAATATCGTTGGAAAATACGGCTCGTCGGTACAGGCTGTCCTAAAAAAGGTACTCCCACTCGGGGTAGATGTTATCGCTCCGCTACATGGCTTGGTACTAAAAGAGGACTTGGGTGAGTATATAGATTACTATGAAAAGTGGTCTAGATATGATCCTGAAAGAAAAGGTATAGTGATCGCATATGCGACAGCTCATGGTAATACGAAAGATGCGGTTTTACTCTTGAGAAATATGTTACAGGAGTCCGGAGAGCGAGTTGTCACTATAGATTTAAATAGAGAAGATATGGCTAGAGCTGTAGAAGATGCTTTTTGCTTTGATAGAATTGTTCTGGCTGGAATTACTTATGATGGTGAGTTGATGCCAGCGATGGCGGATTTACTCTATCAGTTAAAGATAAAGAAATTCTGCAAACGAAGTGTCGGAATCATCGAGAATGGTTCGTGGGCGCCTATGGCTGCAAAGAAGATTATAGAACGATTGGATGAGATGGATAATATAGAAATCCTCGAACCTATCGTATCTATCAGGACCAGGGTGACTAAAGATACTGAAAAGAGTTTATCGGAGCTGTGTGATACTTTAGTGGATAAAGGTCATCAGATGGATATGAATACATTATAATACAAAAGGCCGATTTAATAATCGACCTTTCTAAGGCAGAGTCCTTTCGCTGGTGCGGTTGGACCTGCTTTTTTTCTGTCTAAAGAATCTATGATTTCAGGAATAGATTCAGGGTCTATTCTGTGATAGCCGACTTCGATAAGCGTTCCAACCATGATTCGAACCATGTTCTGCAGGAATCCGGTTCCGTGGAAGGAAAGTGTTAGGAGACCGTTTTTTCTGGAGATAGTGATACGGTCTACGATTCGAACAGAGGATTTCTTAAAGTGTGAGTTTCCACAGAAAGCCTTATAATCGTGTTTGCCTTCGAGATATCCGGCGGCGATCTTCATAGCGTCAGTATCTAACTGCTTGTCCAGAATAGTAACGTATTTTCTGTTAAAGATGGGTTTGATAGGACCATCGGATATAGTGTAATCATATGTCTTTCCGACAGCATTATATCTGGCATGAAAACGCTCTGAGGCTATTTTTACAGAAAGAATGGCTATATCAGAAGGCAGATTGAGATTAAGCTTATCGCGGAGTGAGTTCTCTGGGAGTTCGGCATCGAGAAGCACATTGGCTGTCATTTCCAAAGCGTGCACTCCGGCATCTGTACGACCTGCGCCGATTATCTTGTATTCTGATTTCGGGATATTTAGAGTTTTCTCGAAAGCGTCTTCCAGTTTACCCTGAATGGTTTCTTTATCAGGCTGATGCTCCCAACCGAAATATCTGGTTCCGTCGTATTGTATCGTTAGTTTATAATTCGTCATAATTACCTCTTGAAAATAAATATGGATGATTATAACATAAAAAAACTTGTATATTTCGTTAATATTTGTTAAATTATGTGCAAAACGTTAATAAAAATGGGAAAGAATGTATATTTTAACCATATAATAATTTGAATAATGGTGATATAATACTAACGAATTTTTTCTAGGATAGAAAAGGAGTAATCATGGATTATAAAGGGAAAAGCGCAAAAACAGGCGTTGCTATAGGTAGACTTCACATTTACCATAAGAATGAGAACATGGTAAAGCGTGAACATGTAGAAGATACTGATTCAGAAGTGAAGCGTTTTGAAGATGCAAAGGCAACTGCACTTTCTCAGCTTAAAGGCCTTTATGACAAGGCTATGAAGGAAGTCGGAGAAGCTAACGCAGCTATTTTTGACGTTCACCAGATGCTTCTTGAAGATTTGGATTTTAATGATTCTATTAAAAACATCATTGTGTCTCAGAAAGTTAATGCTGAATACGCTGTAGCTACAACTGGTGATAACTTCTCACAGATGTTTGCAGCTATGGATGATGAATATATGCAGGCCAGATCTGCTGATATCAAAGATATTTCAAACCGAGTAGTATCTGTACTTCAGGGTGTTGAGGAATCAAAGATGACAGGTGACGAACCATCTATTCTCCTTGCAGATGACCTCGCTCCATCAGAAACAGTACAGCTTGATAAGAACATGGTTCTTTCATTTGTTACTCGTGGTGGATCTACAAATTCACATACAGCTATTCTTGCTCGTACTATGAACATTCCAGCATTGATCGGTGTTGATTTTCCGGAAGACTGTGATGGAAAGTTTGGTATCGTAGATGGTTACGAAGGAAAACTTATCATCGAGCCTTCAGAAGAAGAAATCAAAAAGTACGAAGAGATTAAGGCTAAAGACGAAGAGAAAGAGAGACTTCTTCAGGAACTTCGTGGTAAAGAAAACATTACAAAGAAGGGTACAAAGATTAACCTCTACGCAAACATCGGTGGCGTAAAGGATGTAGCTTCTGTACTTCAGAATGACGCAGGCGGAATCGGACTCTTCAGATCAGAGTTCCTCTACCTCGAATCAAATACTTACCCTACAGAAGAAGAGCAGTTTAGTGCTTACAAGCAGGTTGCTGAGATGATGGCTGGAAAGAAAGTTATCATCAGAACACTTGATATCGGTGCTGATAAGCAGGTTGACTACTTCAATCTCGCGAAGGAAGAGAACCCGGCACTTGGATATAGAGCTATCAGAATCTGTCTCGAAAGAGTTGATGTATTTAAGACACAGCTTCGTGCAATCTTCAGAGCTAGCTCATTCGGAAAGATCAGCGTTATGTATCCTATGATCATTTCTGTTGATGAAGTTAAGAAGATTAAGGAAATCGTTGCAGAAGTTAAGGCTGAACTGGACGAGCAGGGTGTTCCTTATGGTGAAGTAGAGCAGGGTATCATGATTGAGACACCGGCTGCTGTACTTATGTCAGAAGAACTTGCACAGGAAGTTGACTTCTTCTCAATCGGAACAAACGATTTGACACAGTACACTCTTGCAGCTGACAGACAGAATGCTGCACTTGAAAATATGATTGATACACATCATCCAGCAGTGCTTCGTGCTATTGAAATGACTATAAAGAATGGTCACAAAGGTGGCGCTTGGGTTGGAATTTGTGGAGAACTTGGTGCTGACACAACTCTTACAGAGAAGTTTATCGAAATGGGAGTTGACGAACTTTCAGTTACTCCATCTAGAATCCTTCATGTAAGAGAGGCAATCAGAAATGCAAACGTATAAATATGCTATTTTTGATATGGATGGTACTCTGCTAGATTCACTGGCAGATTTAAAGAATGCTGTAAACTATGTTTGCGAGAAGCATAATCATCCTACTTTTTCTCTGGATGAAATCAGAAAGATGGTTGGTCGTGGAAATAGAAAACTCATGATAGATGCGATACCTCTCGGAGAAGAGGATCCTCTGTTTGAGGAAAAGTTCCAGGAATTCAAAGACTATTATTTTACACATTGTAAGGAAGAAACTCTTCCTTATGATGGTGTAGAAGAGCTACTTGGCTTTTTGAAGGATAAAAATATTCCGACCGCTATAGTTTCTAATAAATACGACGCGGCTGTAAAGGAACTTTCGGATTATTACTTTGGTGACAAGATTACTAAAGCATATGGTGTGAAACCGGGTCGAAATACAAAGCCGGCTCCAGATTCATGTTATGAAGCGATGAAAGAACTGGGCGCTTCTAGAGAAGAAACTCTTTATATAGGAGATTCTGATGTAGATGCAGAAACTGCAAAGAACAGTAATCTGGATTGCGTACTAGTGACATGGGGATTCAGAAGTCGTGAGCTTTTAGAGAAAAAACAGCATATTGATATTGTTGACAGGGTTTTAGACCTTGAAAAATTTTTTTAAACTTGTATTATTAAAAGATGTTACTCGAATCTACTTCGGTGACATCTTTTTTCATGAAGATATATTTATATAGAAGAAACACGTTACTGATTATATAGAAGGAATATTAAAATGTGGATAGCTGACAGATGGAAAGATTATGAAGTAATAGATACAGCCACCGGTGAGAAGGTCGAAAGATGGGGAGAATATATTCTTCGTCGCCCTGATCCTCAGGTTATCTGGAATACTGGTAAAAAAGGTTACGAGTGGAAACATACTAATGCCACATATCATCGTAGTGCAAAAGGTGGCGGAGACTGGGAGTTCTTTAATCTTCCTGATGAATGGGAAATTTCATATGAATTACCATCTTCAAAGAAGCTGACTTTTAGACTTAAACCATTTAAGTTTAAGCACACCGGCCTCTTCCCGGAGCAGGCTACAAACTGGGATTGGTTCTCAGAGAAGATTGAAGAAGCAAAACGTGAGAATCCGAATAGAGAAATCAATGTATTGAACCTCTTTGCTTATACAGGTGGAGCTACTCTCGCAGCTGCAGCAGCAGGAGCAAAAGTTACTCATGTTGATGCGTCAAAGGGCATGGTAAACTGGGCAAAAGAAAATGCTGAAGCTTCAGGTTTGTCTGATGCGCCTATCAGATGGCTTGTCGATGATTGTCTCAAGTTTGTTGAGAGAGAAGCACGCCGTGGTCATAAGTATGATGCAATCATTATGGATCCTCCTTCATATGGAAGAGGACCAAAGGGAGAAATCTGGAAAATCGAAGACTCAGTTTACGAACTTATTCAGAAGACAGAGGCAATCCTCGCGGATGAGCCGCTCTTTTTCCTCGTGAATTCATACACTACAGGATTACAGCCTGCAGTTATGTCTTATATGGTTGAAACTGTTTTGAAGAATCACAAGGGAAGTTGCGATAGTAATGAAATCGGACTTCCGGTTACTAAATCGGGACTAAATCTGCCTGAAGGAGCATCTTGCAGATATTGTATTTAAAAAAATACAAAAAAAATTTAAAATGTCTTGTGTTTATATAAAAATCGTTGTATATTTATTTGTGCTGTGACATTGATAGCGATGAAGCGTGAAGTTGCTACTCCGGTAGGTATCTCCGTGGAGCGAATGTCAAGTCGAGAAACTGGCGACAAGTCACTGTACAAATAATGTCTACCACGATGTAGAAACAAACGTGTTGTGTAGGACACACACGGGAAAGTGTACAGTCACCACTTGTCGTACGAATAGTACGAAAAGGAGGCGGCTTTTTTTATGGCAACTCAGGTAATGCGAATCACACTTAAGGCTTATGATCATGAGTTAGTAGATGCATCTGCTGCAAAGATCATCGAAACAGTTAAGAAGAACGGCGCTGTAGTAAGCGGTCCAGTTCCACTTCCAACAAAGAAGGAAGTTGTAACAATTCTTAGAGCTGTTCATAAGTACAAGGATTCAAGAGAGCAGTTCGAGAGAAGAACTCACAAGAGACTTATCGACATCATGACACCAACACAGAAAACTGTTGAGTCATTGTCAAGACTCGAAATGCCAGCTGGTGTCTATATCGACATCAAAATGAAAGAGAAATAAATCTCTTTTGGTAACCAATTAATGCATGAGCGTGAAAATCGCTCCGCTGCGCTAAATGCATGAGCATGTATGTGCTCCGCTGCGCGCTAGTATGAGCACTAAACGGTGCTCCGCTGTAGATTTAGGAGGAAATTCTAATGAAGAAAGCAATCCTATGTAGGAAGCTTGGAATGACTCAGGTCTTCAACGAGGACGGAACACTCGTCCCAGTTACTGTACTTGAGGCAGGCCCAAACGTTGTTACTCAGGTAAAGACACTTGAGAACGATGGTTATGAGGCAGTTCAGGTTGGATTCCTGGACAACAAAGACAAAGTAGTTGAAAGAGACGCACAGGGAAAGAAAACTGTTGCTCATCGTCACGGTACAAACAAGCCAGAGAAGGGTCACTTCGAAAAGGCTGGCGTATCTTCAAAGAAGTTCGTAAGAGAATTCCGTTTTGAGAACGCTTCAGAGTACAAAGTAGCAGATGAGATTAAAGCAGATATCTTTGCTGTAGGCGATAAGGTAGACGCATCAGCTATTTCTAAGGGACATGGATTTGAGTCTGCAATCAAGAGATTCAACCAGCATAGAGGACCTATGGCTCATGGTTCTAAGTACCATCGTCATGCAGGTTCTAACGGATCATGCTCTACACCATCAAAGGTATTCAAGGGTAAGGGTATGCCAGGTCATATGGGAACTGCAAAGACTACAGTTCAGAACCTTGAAGTAGTTAGAGTAGACGCTGACAAGAACCTTCTCCTGATCCGTGGATCAGTTCCAGGACCAAAGAAATCTCTCGTTACTATCAGAGAGTCAGTTAAGGCTTAAGAATCAGGAAAGGAGGAAACATAGAAATGGCTACAGTATCAGTATTTGATATGAAAGGTAAAGAAGTTGACAAGATTGAACTTAGCGATGCTATCTTCAATGTAGAAGTTAACGAAAACCTTGTACATAAAGCTGTAAAGACTCAGCTTGCTAACAAGCGTCAGGGCACACAGAAAGCCAAGACACGTTCAGAAGTACGTGGTGGTGGACGTAAGCCTTGGAGACAGAAGGGAACAGGTCATGCTAGACAGGGTTCTATCCGTGCTCCACAGTGGACAGGCGGCGGTGTAGTATTCGCTCCAGTTCCAAGAGATTACAGCATCAAGATGAACAAGAAGGAAAGAAGACTTGCTCTTAAGTCAGTTCTTACTTCAGCTGTTCAGGAGAACAAATTCATCGTTATCGATGAACTTTCATTCCCAGAAATCAAGACAAAGGAAATGAAGGCTGTTCTCGACGCTCTTAATGTAAACAAAGCTCTTCTCGTTCTTGAGAACAAAGAAGACCAGAACGTAGTTCTTTCAGCTAGAAACATCGCTGATGTTAGAACTACACAGGCAGATACACTTAGCGTTTACGATATCCTTAAGTACAACACTATCGTAACAACTAAGGCTGCTGTACAGAAGATTGAGGAGGTATACGCATAATGGCAAACATTCAGTATTATGACGTCGTTATACGTCCTGTTATCACAGAGAACTCAATGTCTCTGATGGCAGATAAGAAATATACATTCCTTGTTCATCCAGACGCTAACAAGACTATGATCAAGGAAGCCGTTGAAAAGATGTTTGACGGTGTTAAGGTTGATTCCGTTAACACAATGAACGTTCTCGGAAAGAACAAGCGTCGTGGATTAGTTGTTGGTAGAACAGCAGCTGGTAAGAAAGCTATTGTTAAGCTGACAGCAGACTCAAAGGATATTGACCTTTTCCAGAGTCTTTAATCCTGAGTAATTATGCACAAAACAAAGTGCGACAACAAATGGTTGAAAGGAGATAAAAATGGGAATTAAGACATATAACCCATATACACCTTCCAGAAGAAACATGAGCGGATCTGATTTCTCAGAGATTACAAAGAAGACTCCAGAGAAATCACTCGTTGTTACAAAGAAGAAAAATTCAGGACGTAACAATCAGGGTAAGATTACTGTTCGTCATCGTGGAGGCGGAAACAGAGTAAAATACAGAATTATCGATTTCAAGAGAACAAAGGATGGCGTTCCTGCTAAGGTTGCCGGTATCGAATACGATCCAAACCGTACAGCAAACATCGCACTTCTTCACTATGCTGATGGTACAAAGGCATACATCCTTGCTCCAGCTGGTCTTACAGATGGTATGACAGTTATGAACGGCGCAGATGCTGAAATCCGCGTTGGTAACTGCCTCCCACTTGAGAATATTCCAGTAGGTACAGAAATCCATAACATCGAGCTTTACCCAGGTAGAGGCGGACAGCTTGTTCGTTCAGCTGGTGGTTCAGCTCAGCTCATGGCTAAAGAAAACGGTTATGCAACACTTCGTCTTCCTTCAGGAGAAATGAGAAGAGTTAAGCTTACATGCCGTGCTACTATCGGTAGTCTTGGTAATGCAGACCATAACCTTGTTAAGATTGGTAAAGCCGGAAGAAAACGTCACATGGGTATCCGCCCAACAGTACGTGGTTCTGTTATGAACCCTAATGACCATCCACATGGTGGTGGTGAAGGTAAGGCTCCAGTTGGACGTCCAGGACCTTGCACTCCTTGGGGTAAACCAGCTATGGGACTTAAGACACGTAAGAAGAAGAAACAGTCCAATAAGCTTATCATCAGAAGAAGAGACGGTAAGGCAATCAAATAAGGAGGTAAATTATGGCCCGTTCATTGAAAAAAGGACCTTTCGCAGACGAAAGCCTGCTTAAGAAAGTTGAAGCCGCAGTTGCTTCAAACGATAAGACCGTAATCAAGACATGGTCACGTCGTTCAACTATCTTCCCTAACATGGTAGGACTTACAATCGCCGTTCATGACGGTAGAAAGCATGTTCCTGTATACGTTACAGAAGATATGGTTGGACATAAACTTGGCGAGTTTGTTCTTACTAGAACATACCGCGGACATCACGGAAACAATGACGCAAGAAAGACCGGTGCACGATAGGTCGTTAATTGAAAGGAGGTTTCATCATGGCTAAGGGACATAGAACCCAGATTAAGCGTGAGAGAAACGAACAGAAAGATAAGAGACCTTCTGCGAAACTGTCTTTCGCAAGAATGTCTGTTACAAAAGCTTGCTTCGTACTTGATGCAATCAGAGGCAAAGATCTTGAATCTGCAATTGCAATCGTAACATATAACCCAAGATATGCTTCTAGCGTAGTTAGAAAGCTTCTTGAGTCTGCAGCAGCTAATGCTGAGAACAACAACGGTATGAAGAGAGAGAACCTTTATGTAGCTGAGTGCTACGCAAATAAAGGACCGACTATGAAGAGAATCCGTCCAAGAGCACAGGGTAGAGCTTATAGAATCGAAAAGAGAATGAGCCACATCACTGTAGTTCTTGATGAGAAGTAAGAAGGAGGAAAACAATGGGACAGAAAGTTAATCCTCATGGTCTTAGAGTCGGCGTTATCAAGGACTGGGGTTCAAGATGGTATGCTGAGAAGGAATTTGCTGATTACCTCATCGAGGATCAGAAGATTCGTAAATTCCTTAAGAAGAAGCTTTACAACGCAGGAATCTCAAAGATTGATATCGAGCGTGCTTCAGACCGTGTAAAGGTTATCGTTTATACTGCAAAGCCTGGTGTCGTTATCGGTAAGGGCGGTGCAGAAATCGAAAAGATTAAAACAGAAGTTCAGAAGCTTACACAGAATAAGCTTGTTATCGACATCAAGGAAGTTAAGCGTCCTGATGATGATGCACAGCTTGTTGCTGAGAATGTTGCTCAGCAGCTTGAGAACCGTGTATCTTTCAGACGTGCTATGAAGTCATGCATGTCAAGAACAATGAAGTCAAACTTCGTTCAGGGTATTAAAGTATCTTGTTCAGGTCGTCTTGGCGGTGCTGATATGGCTAGAACTGAATCATACAATGAAGGTACTATCCCACTTCAGACACTTCGTGCTGACATCGATTATGGATTTGCAGAAGCAGATACAACATACGGTAAGGTCGGCGTAAAGGTTTGGATCTATAAGGGAGAGATTCTTCCAAAGAAAAACAAGAAGGAAGGAGTAAACCGCAATGTTAATGCCTAAAAGAGTAAAGCATAGAAAGCAGTTCCGCGGAAGTCTTGCAGGTAAGATTTCTAGAGGAAACACTATTGCTAACGGTGAATTCGGTATTGTTTCACTTGATCCATGCTGGATCAGATCAACACAGATCGAAGCAGCCCGAGTAGCTATGACTCGTCACATTAAGCGTGGCGGTAAAGTATGGATCCGTATTTTCCCAGATAAGCCTATTACAAGCCAGCCAGCTGGTACTCGAATGGGTAAGGGAAAAGGACCTGTAGATTACTGGGTAGCAGTTGTTAAACCTGGTCGTGTACTTTTCGAAATCGCAGGAGTACCTGAAGATGTAGCTAGAGAAGCTCTTCGTCTGGCATCTCATAAACTTCCTTGCGCATGCAAGATAGTTGCCCGCGAAGGAATGGAAGGCGGTGAAGCTAATGAAAACTAAGGATTACGTACAGGACTTACGCGCTAAGTCTGTAGAAGAACTTTCTGCTGAGCTTGTAGATGCAAAGAAGGAACTTTTTAACCTTAGATTCCAGAATGCAACAAATCAGCTTGAAAATACAGGTAGAATCAAGGAAGTTAGAAAGAATATTGCCCGTATTCAGACACTCATTACTGAGAAGAGAATGGCTAGGTAATAGGATCACGAAAGGAGAACAGACGTGGAAGAGAGAAATCTTAGAAAAACACGTGTAGGTATTGTCACATCTGACAAGATGGATAAAACTATCGTTGTGACTGTTAACAATAACGAACGCCATCCTCTATATAACAAGATCGTCAAGAAGCAGTATAAGCTTAAAGCTCATGACGAGAATAATGAAGCACATAAGGGTGACACAGTTCGTGTTATGGAAACAAGACCACTTTCTAGAGATAAGAGATGGAGACTTGTTTCAGTTATTGAAAGAGCTAAATAAGGATTAAGGAGGCTTGAAATGGTACAGCAGGAAAGCAGATTAACTGTAGCTGATAATACTGGTGCGCGAGAGCTTCTCGTAATCCGTGTTACAGGCGGCTCCACAAGGAGATATGCAAACATCGGCGACGTTGTACGTGCTACTGTAAAAGAGGCAACACCCGGCGGAGTTGTAAAGAAGGGTGATGTTGTTAAAGCCGTTGTCGTTCGTACAAAGAGAGGCGTACGCCGTAAAGACGGAAGCTACATCAAATTCGATGAGAACGCAGCCGTTATCATTAAAGATGACAATACTCCAACAGGAACACGTATCTTTGGACCAGTTGCAAGAGAACTTCGTGACAAGAAGTTTATGAAGATCGTATCTCTTGCTCCTGAAGTATTGTAGGAGGTAGCATAATGACAACTAAGATCAAGGTTGGCGATACAGTACGTGTTATCGCTGGTGCTGATAAGAATAATGAAGGTAAAGTCCTTTCCGTTGATCGTAAGAACAACCGTGTAGTTGTTGAAGGCGTTCACATGATCAAGAAGCACACAAAGCCAAGCATGGCTAACCAGAACGGTGGAATCGTTGAGCAGGAAGCTCCTATCGACCTTTCTAACGTAATGCTCGTTGTTGGTGGTAAGACAACACGTGTTGGCTTCAAGGTTGAAGACGGTAAAAAAGTTCGTATCGCTAAGATTACAGGCGAGAAGATCGACAAATAATTGCGGAAAGGAGGACAATTACTTTGAGTAGACTTAAAGAAGAATATTTGAACGACATCAAAAAGCAGATGATGGACAAGTTCGGATATAAGAATGAAATGGAAATTCCTAAGCTTGAGAAGATCGTTATCAACATGGGTGTTGGCGAAGCTAAGGAGAATGCTAAGCTTCTCGATGCTGCAGTAGCTGATATGACAGCTATCGCTGGTCAGAAGCCAGTTATTACAAAGGCAAAGAACTCTATCGCTAACTTCAAGATTAGAGAAGGACAGGGTATCGGATGTAAGGTTACACTTCGTGGTGAGCGTATGTACGATTTCCTTGACCGTCTTGTAAATCTTGCACTTCCACGTGTACGTGACTTTAGAGGTGTAAATGCTGATTCTTTCGATGGTAGAGGAAACTATGCACTTGGTATCAAAGAGCAGATCATCTTCCCAGAAATCGAGTATGATAAGGTTGATAAGATCCGTGGAATGGATATCATTGTTGTTACAACAGCAAAGACAGATGAGGAAGCAAGAGAATTGTTAAGATTCTTCGGAATGCCTTTCGCTAAGTAATTTCAGGAGGAAAACATGGCTAAGAAATCAATGAAAGTTAAGCAGGCAAGAAAGCAGAAATTCTCTACAAGAGAATACACACGCTGCAAGATCTGCGGTCGTCCTCATTCTGTACTAAAGAAATACGGAATCTGCAGAGTATGTTTCCGTGAACTTGCGTATAAGGGTGAGATCCCTGGAGTAAAGAAGGCTTCCTGGTAAGCTTTTTGTAGGAGGACAATTAATCATGAATATAAGTGATCCAATCGCAGATATGCTTACGAGAATCCGTAATGCAAATACTGCAAAGCATGATACAGTAGATATTCCTGTATCAAAAATGAAGATTTCCATCGCCGATATTCTTGTTGACGAGGGATATGTTGAGAAATATGAGATCGTAGAAGACGGAAACTTCAAGTCAATCCGTGTAACTCTTAAGTACTCAGGTACTAAGAAAGATCAGATTATTTCTGGAATCAAGAAGATCTCTAAACCAGGTCTTCGTGTATACGCTGGTAAGGATGATGTACCTAGAGTTCTCGGTGGACTTGGTATCGCTATCCTTTCTACAAACAAGGGTGTTATCACTGACAAAGAAGCTCGTAAGCTTGGTGTTGGTGGAGAAGTTCTTGCTTACGTTTGGTAAGATAAGCGTTACAGTATTATTAACAGATAGAAGTATAAACCGACCAGCTTGGTCGGACATACAAATGGAGGTACGGGCATGTCACGTATAGGAAGAATGCCAATCGCAATCCCTGCAGGCGTAACTGTAGAAATTGCAGAAAATAATCATGTGACTGTAAAAGGTCCTAAAGGTACTCTTGATAGAGTTCTCCCAGCTGAGATGACTATCAAGAAAGAAGGCGAAGAAGTTATCGTTGAGAGACCAAATGATTTAAAGAAGAATAAGTCACTTCACGGCCTTACTAGATCTCTGATTCAGAATATGGTAACGGGCGTATCTGATGGATATACTAAGACTCTTGAAATCAATGGTGTCGGATATCGTGCTGAGAAATCAGGTAAGAAGTTGACACTTCACCTTGGATATTCACATCCAGTAGAGATGGAAGATCCAGAAGGAATTGAGTCAAAAGTTGAAGGTAATAATATCATTGTTTCCGGAATTGACAAGGAAAAGGTTGGACAGTATGCGGCTAATATCCGCGAGAAGAGAAAGCCTGAACCATACAAGGGTAAGGGTATCAAGTATTCTACAGAACATGTTCGCCGTCTTGCAGGCAAGACCGGTAAGAAATAATTGAAGGAGTGAGAAAGATATGATAAATAAAAAATCTAGATCTTTAGTTCGCGCTAAGAAGCACAGAAGATTAAGAAATCATCTCGTAGGCACCCCTGACAGACCGCGTCTCTGCGTATTCAGAAGCAATAAGAATATGTATGTACAGGTTATCGACGATGAAGCTGGCAACACACTTGTTGCTGCTTCAACTCTTGATAAAGATCTGAAGGGTGATCTCGAACACACTAACGACGTAGCTGCAGCAAAGGCTCTTGGTACAGCAATCGCTAAGAAGGCTATTGAAAAAGGTATCAAAGAAGTAGTATTTGACCGTGGTGGCTACATTTACAAAGGTAAAGTAGCAGCTCTTGCAGACGCTGCTAGAGAAGCTGGTCTTGAATTCTAAGGAGGAACACGATAAATGAAGCGTACAAATATCGACCTCGGTCAGATGGAATTAGATGACCAGGTAGTTGCAATCAAAAGAGTAACGAAGGTAGTTAAAGGTGGACGTAACATGCGTTTCGCTGCCCTCGTTGTTGTTGGAGACCGTAACGGACATGTAGGCGCTGGACTTGGCAAATCTGCTGAAATCCCAGACGCTATCCGTAAGGGTAAAGAAGATGCTATCAAGAATATGGTAGAAGTTAAGATGAACGCTGCTCGTAGTATTACACACGATGTAATCGGTAAGCACACAGGAGCTTCTGTTCTTCTTAAGAAGGCTCCAGAAGGTACTGGTGTTATCGCTGGTGGTCCAGCTCGTGCCGTATGTGATCTTGCAGGTATCCAGAATATCCGTACAAAGTCACTTGGTTCTTCAAACAAGCAGAACGTAGTTCTTGCTACAATTAATGCTCTTTCAGAGCTTAAGTCCCCTGAAGAAGTAGCTCGTCTTCGCGGTAAGAGCGTAGAAGAAGTTCTTGGTTAAGGAGGATATCATGGCTAAAAAGTTAAAAATTACATTAGTGAAGTCTAAAATCGGACAGGTTCCTAGAAACCGTAAGACCGTAGAAGCACTCGGACTTCATAAGATTAACTCAACAGTAGTTCTTCCAGATAATGCAGCAACTAGAGGCATGATCCAGAACGTTCGCCATATGGTTACTGTTGAAGAAGTCGATGCTTAAACTTTAAATAGGAGGTAACAAAATGGATTTATCTAATCTATCTCCGGCTAAGGGAAGCGTGCAGAGCGACAACTTTAGAAGAGGCCGCGGTCATGGTTCAGGAAACGGAAAGACAGCCGGTAAAGGACATAAGGGTCAGAAAGCACGTTCAGGTGCTCCTAGACCAGGATTCGAAGGTGGACAGATGCCACTTTTCCGTCGAATCCCTAAGAGAGGATTTAAGAACCGTAATACAAAGGATATCGTATCAATCAACGTATCTGTTCTCGACAGATTCGATAACGGTACAGTAATCGATGCTGAGCTCCTTAAGAACACTGGAATCGTAAAGAATTCTAGAGACGGTATCAAAGTTCTTGGAAATGGTGAACTTACAAAGAAGCTTGTTGTTAAGGCTGCTTCTTTCAGTGCATCAGCAAAAGAAAAGATTGAAGCCGCAGGTGGAAGCTGCGAGGTGATCTAATATGTTTAAAACCCTTCGCAATGCTTTTAAAATCAAAGATCTGAGAAACCGAATATTTTTTACATTTCTGATGCTCTTTGTCATCAGATTAGGTTCTCAGATTCCCGCTCCGGGAGTAAGCGAAGGCGTATTTGACAGCTTGTTCGGCGCTGCTGGTGATTCCATGAATTTCTTTGATGCAATCACCGGTGGTTCGCTTGAACGAATGAGTATTTTTGCGCTGAATATTACGCCATATATTACTTCTTCGATTATTATTCAGCTTCTCACGATAGCTTTTCCTAAGCTTGAAGAGATATCAAGAGATGGGGAGCAGGGTCGCCGTTTCATGACAAAGATCACACGTTTCGTAACAGTTGGTCTTTCTATTCTCGAATCAGGTGCTATGGCAATCGGATTCGGAAGAAGCGGTTATTTGGAAAATTATGGTCCACTTAGTGTTATTACTCTTGTTGCTGTTCTTACAGCTGGTTCAACAATCTTGATGTGGATTGGTGAGAGAATAACAGAAAACGGTGTAGGAAATGGTATTTCTATCGTACTTATCGTTAATATCATTTCTAGATTACCAGTTGATTTAAATACACTTTTTGAGCAGTTTATCAAAGGCAAGAGAATTGCTAATGGAATTCTCGCTGGTGTAGTTATCGCAGCTGTAATCGTTGCAATCGTTCTTATGGTAGTAATACTTCAGGGAGCTGAGAGAAAGATCCCTGTACAGTACTCAAAACAGCTTAGAGGTAAGAGAACTTTTGGAGGACAGAGTACACATATTCCTCTTAAAGTAAATACTGGTGGTGTTATGCCAGTTATTTTTGCTCAGTCTCTAATGCAGACACCAGTAATTATTTGTTCTTTCCTTCAGGTAGGACAGGGCACAGGATTCTGGGCAACAGTACTGAGATGCATGTCTGAATCAAATTGGTTCAACAAAGCAAATTGGATTTATACATTAGGCGCAGTACTTTATTTAGTTCTGATTATCGCTTTTGCATATTTCTATACTTCAATTACATTTAATCCGCTTGAAATTGCTGATAACATGAAGAAGTCCGGTGGATTCATTTCAGGTATTAGACCTGGAAAGCCAACAAGCGATTACCTTACATCAATTCTTAATTACATAATTTTGATTGGTGCTATAGGACTTTCAATCGTTTCAATGTTGCCAATAATTCTCAATGGATTATTTAATGCGAATGTTTCATTCGGTGGAACTTCAATCATTATTATTGTAGGTGTTGTTATTGAAACACTTCAGCAGATTGAGTCCCAGATGTTAGTTAGAAATTACAAGGGATTCCTAAGTGAATAGAAAAGGAGAACCTATGAAGGTTGTTATGTTAGGTGCGCCAGGTGCCGGCAAAGGTACTATGGCCTCCAGACTATCTGCTCATTACAATATTCCTCATATCTCAACAGGAGATATCTTTAGAGAGAATATTAAGAACCAGACAGAGCTTGGCAAAAAAGCCAAGGCTTATATGGATGAAGGACAGTTAGTTCCAGATGAACTTACTTGTAATCTAGTAGTAGATAGAATTCATAAGGAAGATTGTAAAGACGGATTCATCCTCGATGGATTCCCTAGAACAATCCCTCAGGCAGAAGCCCTTACAAAGGAACTTGCAAAAACTGATGAGAAGGTTGAATATGTTATTAATCTTGACATTAGTGATGAAGACATCGTTGAGAGAATGTCTGGTAGAAGAAGTTGCCCTAAGTGCAACAAGATTTACCACACAGTAACTCCGGCACTGAGACCTAAAGTTGAAGGTGTCTGTGATGAAGATGGAACAGAACTTGTTATGAGAGATGACGATAAACCGGAAACAGTTATGAAGAGACTTGCGGTTTATCACGAACAGACAGAACCACTTGTTGGATATTATAAAGAACAGGGAGTTCTACATACTGTTAGTGGAAAAAATGCAATCGATGAAGAATTTGATCTTATTAATAAGATCTTAGTAAAATAATTTACAGGAGGAACAGTTTTGTCAAAAGCAGATACTATTGAAGTTGAAGGAATCGTTTTAGAAAAACTTCCAAATGCTATGTTTCAGGTAAAGCTTGATAATGGACTTGAGATTTTAGCTCATATCAGCGGTAAGCTTAGAATGAACTATATCAGAATCCTTCCAGGAGACAAGGTTACTATTGAAATGTCACCATATGATCTGACAAAAGGTAGAATTGTATGGAGAGATAAATAAATATTGACAATTCATCTAACTGTAGATATAATTTGTAACGGACGTTTTTTCAGAGGTAGGTTGCAGCCTCTGAACAAAACGTTTTTAGAATATGCTTGAAAAGTGAGATCAGGAGAGGAGGTACATCCCGTGAAAGTAAGATCTTCCGTTAAGCCTATGTGCGAAAAGTGCAAGGTAATTAAGAGAAAAGGGAAAATCAGAATCATCTGTGAAAATCCCAAGCATAAGCAGAGACAGGGTTAATTTGTCTCTATACTAGTTAAAATTAGCGGCTGCAGAAGGACGTTATGTCTTTCTGATTTTATAGACCGAGTCTGTCATTTCACATACCAGATGATAGGCTCAAATTGTAATTGATTGAAAATTGGAGGAAAAGATACACATGGCTCGAATTGCAGGTGTGGATTTGCCGAGAGAAAAACGAATCGAGATCGGATTGACTTATATCTACGGCATTGGAAAAACTAGTGCTGTAAAGATTCTTGAAGCTGCAGGAGTAAATCCTGATACTAGAGTTAAGGATCTTACTGATGATGAAGTTAAGAAGATCGGTAATGCTCTTGATGAGAGCGGCATCCTTGTAGAAGGTGATCTTAGAAGAGAAGTTATCATGAACATTAAGCGTCTCACTGAGATCGGATGCTACCGCGGAATTCGTCACAGAAAGGGACTTCCAGTACGTGGTCAGAAGACAAAGACTAATGCTCGTACTAGAAAAGGCCCACGTAAGACAATCGCAAACAAGAAGAAATAATAATTCGTTTCGGTAAAATTCAAGAAAGTAGGTTAGTTTTTTATTATGGCTAAAACAAGTAAGGTCACAAAAAAGCGTGTCAAGAAAAACGTTGAACATGGCCAGGCACATATCCAGGCATCTTTTAACAATACTATTGTTACACTTACAGATGCTAACGGAAATGCTCTTTCATGGGCATCAGCAGGTGGACTAGGCTTTAAGGGTTCAAGGAAATCTACTCCGTACGCCGCACAGATGGCGGCTGAGACAGCGGCAAAGGCTGCAGCACCAACAGGTCTGAAGTCTGTAGATGTTATGGTAAAAGGACCTGGTTCAGGTAGAGAAGCAGCTATTAGAGCGCTCGCAGCAAATGGTATTCAGGTTACAAGTATTCAGGATGTTACTCCTGTACCACATAACGGATGCCGTCCGCCAAAGCGTAGAAGAGTCTGATCAGGAGGGAATAGAATATGGCAGTAAATAGAACACCTGTCCTTAAGAGATGTAGATCCCTCGGCCTTGATCCTGTATATCTTGGAGTAGATAAGAAGTCTAATAGACAGCCGAGGAACTCACGTCGTAAAATTTCAGAATATGGTCTTCAGTTGAGAGAAAAGCAGAAGGCTAAATTCATCTACGGAATGCTCGAGAAGCCTTTCCGTAACTATTATAAGAAAGCAGCTAGAATGAAGGGAATGACAGGTGAAAACCTGATGACAATGCTCGAGTCTCGTCTCGACAATGTTGTATTCCGTCTTGGCTTCGCTCGTACTAGAAGAGAAGCTCGTCAGGTTGTTGACCACAAGATGTTTCTTGTAAATGGTAAGAGAGTAAACATTCCTTCTTACCAGGTTAAAGCAGGTGACGTTATCGAAGTTGCTGAGAAGAAGAAAGATCTTCAGAGATTCAAAGACATTCTTGAAGTAACAAATGGTAGAGTTGTTCCTGAATGGCTTGAATGTGATAGCGAAAATCTCAAGGGAACAGTTAAGGTCCTTCCATCAAGAGACCAGATTGACGTTCCAGTAAATGAGATGCTTATCGTCGAGCTGTATTCAAAGTAATAAATTAAGTTGCTAAGAATTCAGTAAAAGGATGGAGGTAAAGTGGTGTTTGATTTCAAAAAACCCAACATTGAGATCGCCGAGATATCCGAAGACAAAAAGTATGGCCGTTTCGTAGTAGAGCCTCTTGAAAGAGGATATGGTACTACACTCGGAAATTCTCTTCGTAGAATCATGCTTTCTTCTCTGCCGGGAGCTGCAGTAAGCCAGATCAAGATTGATGGTGTGCTTCATGAATTCAGCTCTATCCCTGGTGTTAAGGAAGATGTTACAGAAATCGTTCTTAATATCAAGGAGCTTGCTATCCGTGATAACAGCGGAAACAGCGAGCCTAAAAAGGCATATATCGACTTCGAAGGCGAAGGTGTCGTTACAGCAGCTGATATTCAGCTTAGTGATGATCTCGAGATTATCAACAAAGATCTCGTAATTGCTCATCTTAACGGCGGTAAAGACAGCAAGCTTTTCATTGATATGACTATCACAGATGGTCGTGGATATATTTCAGCAGATAGAAATAAGTCTGATGATACTCCAATCGGAGTTATCGCTATCGATTCTATCTACACACCTATCGATAGAGTAAACATCAAAGTTGAAAACACTCGTGTAGGTCAGCAGACAGATTTCGATAAGTTAACACTCGACGTTTTCACAAACGGCGCTATCGCACCAGACGAAGCAGTAAGTCTTGCTGCAAAGGTTATGTCAGAACATCTTAGCCTTTTCATCAACCTTACAGAGGCTGCAAAAGAAGCATCTGTTATTGCTCCACAGGAGACAGATAACACACATGCTACTATGTCTATGACTATTGATGAACTTGAACTTTCAGTTCGTTCATTCAACTGCTTGAAGAGAGCAGGAATCAATACAGTTGAAGAGCTTTGTAATAAGACTCCAGACGAGATGATGAAGGTTCGTAACCTTGGAAAGAAATCACTCGATGAAGTTCTTAACAAGCTCGAGGAGCTTAACCTTAAGCTTCGTACAGCTGAGGATTAATTTGTAAATTAAAGGAGCTATGATAAGTCCGGTCTAGGCACATAGCTTTGGTTCTCACAATGGATTAATGTGCCGATTGAATAAGTCCTAAAGGCATCAATCGGTATTCCATTAGATTAGGAGTAAAAAATGGCAAAGTATAGAAAACTTGGAAGAACATCTTCACAGAGAAAAGCTCTTCTTAGAAACCAGGTAACAAACCTTCTCGTTAACGGAAAGATCGTTACAACTGAAGCTAAGGCTAAGGAAGTAAGAAAGATCGCTGAAGGAATCATCGCTTCAGCTGTTAAAGAGATGAACAACTTCGATGAAGTTACTGTTCAGGCTAAAGTTGCTCGTAAAGACGCTGACGGTAAGAGAGTTAAGGAAGTTAAAGATGGTAAGAAAGTTACTGTATATGATACAGTAGAGAAGACTATCAAGAAGGATCAGCCTTCAAGACTTCACGCTCGTCGTCAGATGCTTAAGGTTCTTTACCCAGTATCTGAAGTAGTTTCTCAGAAGAAGAGAAAGTCACTTAACGTTCCTAACTACATCTTCGAGGAAGTAGCACCTAAGTACGCTAACCGTAACGGTGGTTATACTAGAATCGTAAAGATTGGTCAGAGAAAAGGTGACGGAGCACTCGAAGTACTTCTTGAGCTCGTTTAATTTTACTTTTTAAGCATATTAAAAGCGTCCTGCATTTGCAGGACGTTTTTTTGTTGTAGATGGTTTAATCTGAGTTTTTAAAAGGATTGAATTAAGGCTTCGCTCGTAGAGCTTCTAATCAGATGAAGATTACTTTTTTTAACGTGATAACGGACAACTCGCTTCGCTCAAACATATCCGTTATCACTAAAAAGCAATCTTCACCTGATAAGAAGCTCTAACTCACTGCAGAAAAATTCAATCCTTTCAAAAACTCAGAATAATTCCTCTATATAAAAAAAGTCCTGCAAATGCAGGAAGCGCTTACTGGAGCGGCGAGAAATCTTTTGATTTGATGAGTATTGGGTGTGGATGGTGTTGGGGTGTGGCGGAAATAGTAAGTTTGTTTTGGGAAGATATATTTATGTTGAATATATTTAGAGTATTTGAACATAGAAAGACAGCAAAAAAGGATTGAATTTTTCTGCAGGGAGGTAGAGATTCTTATTTATAACGAATTACTTTTTAGCGAGAGCGGATATGTTTGAGCGAAGCGAGTTGTTCGCTCTCGCGTTAAAAAAAGAGATTCGTGATAAATTAGAAACTCTACGACCGAAGCCTTAATTCAATCCTTTTTTGCTGATTTTCTATGTTATTTAAATCTATATAATTTTATATAAATACTTCAGAAAAACTAAAACAACTTTACCACTGTAACACCATCATCACCTTCTCCATATGCAGCCTTATCATAAGACTTCACATATGCATTTGTAGCGAGATAGTCCTGTACGGCTTTTCTGAGGGCTCCTGTGCCCTTGCCGTGGACGATGCGGACTGACTTAAGGTGAGCGATGTAAGCGTCGTCTATGTACTTATCCAGCTTTGATATAGCCTCGTTGACTGTGAGACCTAGTAGCTTGATTTCTGGAGAGATACTCATAGCATTTCCGCCGGAGAATGTATGCGTAGCCTGTTTACGTTTAGCATTTCTAAATTTGGTAGCTGCATCTTCCTCTTTGACGATTTCGATGTCGTTTAGTTTGACTTTTGATCGCATGATTCCCATAGAAACCATAAGTTCGTTCTTTTTATCAGGAAGAGAATGAACTGTTCCTGTGAGATTCATAGAGAGAACCTTTACGGTGTCGCCGACATGTAAATCAGAAGCTTTGATGCTGTTGTTTGTACGTGTCTGAGGCTTTACCTTTGAGGTAGAAGACTGAGCCTTGTTAAGTTTCTTTGAGAGGCCTGTACGTAGAGCTTCCATTTCTGAGAGATCAGGGTTAGACGCTTTTAGCTTTCTAAATGTCTTTATAGTACTATCAGCTTCATCCTTTGCTTCCTTTAGAATTCTAGCAGCATCTTTATGCGCCTCCTCGAGGAGGGAAGCCTTCTGTGATTTAAGCTTCTGTTTTTCGGATTCAAGTTCGGCACGAAGCTTGGCAATCTCTTCATTTTCACGTTTGATTCGCGTCTCAGTCTCTTCGATAGATATTCTCTTTGATTCGAGGTCTGAAATCATATCTTCGAATGACTGATCCTCTTTAGAAATCAGCTCTTTGGCATCGTCGATGATAGCTTCGGATAGACCGAGCTTTCTCGAGATGGCAAAGGCATTACTCTTTCCGGGTATTCCGATCAGAAGTCTGTAAGTAGGGCTTAGTGTCTCGACGGAGAACTCACATGAAGCATTCTCGACACCTTCAGTAGAAAGCGCATAAATCTTTAATTCGCTATAGTGAGTAGTAGCGAGAACTCGTATTCCTTCGCGGTGCAACTCGTCGAGAATAGATGTGGCCAGAGCACTTCCTTCAGTAGGATCGGTTCCGGCACAAAGCTCATCAAACAGGACGAGGGATTCTTTGCCGCTCTGTTCGACAGAACGCAGGATGTTTACAACATTGGTCATATGTCCGGAAAAAGTAGACAGTGACTGTTCGATACTCTGCTCATCTCCAATATCAGCGTATACATTGTGGAAGACAGCCATCTCACTGCGGTCACCTGCAGGAATATGGAGACCTGCCTGCGCCATAAGTGTGAGCAGACCGACAGTCTTTAGGGTTACAGTCTTACCACCGGTATTTGGTCCGGTGATGATCAGCTGATTGAAGTCGATTCCGAGGTTTACATCGATTGGAACGACGCGCTCTATGTTTAACAGAGGATGTCTGGCCTTTCTAAGGTTGATTCGGCCATCTGTATTTAATACAGGTTTTACGGCATTCATTTTTTCCGCAAGGTAAGCCTTTGCAAATATAAAGTCCAGCTCAGAAAGAACACGATAATCAGTCTCAATCTCTGACAGATGTTCGTATGTTTTGGCACTGAGCTCGGCGAGATAGCGAGTGATTTCTTTTTTCTCTTCTGCAAAAAGCTCTTTTAACTCATTGTCCATCTTTACGACGGAAATAGGTTCGATAAAGAGTGTCTGTCCGCTGGAACTCTGGTCGTGAACGATACCTGGAACCTGAGATTTAAACTCGGCCTTAACAGGGAGGCAATATCTGCCGTCGCGCTCGGTGATGACTGAATCCTGCAGGAAGTCACGGGCTTTTCCTGCGAGCAGGCGTGACATTTCGGAGCGAATCTTGTCAGAAAAGCCGCCTATCTTTCGACGGATACTTCTAAGCTCTGGAGTCGCATCATCGGAGATTTCATCCTCAGAGAGAATCGTACGGGAAATCTCGCGGCGAAGTTCTTCACAGGAAGACAGAGAATTGAAATAATCGCTGAGTGTATCGTGACGATCAGATTCTTTAGAAGAAGCGTTATAACCGATGGCTGTCTTTGCTGTTGATAACAGGGAGCCGATGGTTAAGAACTCACTCATATTCAGGGTACCGCCGATTTCGAGTCTTTTTTTGAACGGAGTGATGTCTTTCACTCCGGAAAAAGATATGTTTCCGTCGCGGGTAATGCGAGAAAAAGCGTCAGCGGTTTCAGTCTGACGTGAGTTAATCTTGTCTATATCGGTGATAGGAGTAAGCTGTGAACAGTAGCTTTTTCCCTTATCAGAAGAAGCCAGGTCACAGAGTCTCTCTACGATTTTGTCAAATTCGAGTGTGTGATATACTTTCTTGTTCATATTTAATCCTTATAAACGATTTCTCAATTAACTAGTAGATTATAACATATATTCTGTATTATAATGTGAAGAATGATATTTTGAGTTATACCCTAGTGGTTAGTATTTTATATTAGATCGGAGTTATTTATGCTTATTAGCGAAATGAGCGATGGAATGCGTCTTTCTGACAATGTATTCCTGTGTAAGAAAGTAGTTAGCCAGACTACAAAAACTGGTAAAGAATATTTGAGCTTAGAGCTTTGCGATAAGTCAGGAAAGCTGGACGGAAAGATTTGGTCACCATCAGATCCTGGAATCTTTGAAGTAAATGATCTCGATTATGTAGTATGTTCAGGAGATGTGACATCATATAACGGAACACTTCAGTTCAAGGTTTATAAGATTAAGAAAGCTGATGAAGGAACTTTTAATCCATCTGATTATATTCCTGTCAGCAGATTTGAAATTGATAAGATGTATGATCGTCTGTTAAAACTCATAGATTCTATCGAGAAGCCATATATGAAGCAGCTCCTTAAGAGTTTTTTCGTCGAAGACGAGGAGTTTATAAAGAGCTTCAAGGAGCACTCAGCAGCGAAGTCTGTACATCACGGATTCAGCGGTGGTTTGCTGGAGCACACTCTTTCTGTAGCATCACTTTGTGATTACTTCACAAAGCACTACGGAAATCTGTTAGATCGTGATCTTCTAATTACAGCAGCTATCTGCCATGACATCGGAAAAGTAGACGAGCTTTCAGAATTCCCTGAGAACATTTATACAGATGAGGGACAGTTACTCGGTCATATCGTACTCGGTGCGGGTATGATTCGTGACAAGATTAAGGATATTCCTGACTTCCCTGAGAAGAAAAAGAACGAGCTCATCCATTGTATCCTCGCTCACCACGGACAGCTTGAGTTCGGTTCACCAAAAGTTCCGGCTATCATCGAGGCGGTAGCACTTTCACATGCAGATAATATGGATGCGAAGCTGGAGACTTTCCGTGAGGCACTTGAGAATGGTAACCCTGATTCAAAGGGGTGGATGGGGTTCAACAGATTCCTGGATACAAACTTTAGAGCAACAAGCTTTGAGGATTGATAATATATGCAGAAAAATGATGTAATAAAACTACATATAGAGGACATCGGCGTAAACGGTGAAGGAATAGGTCATTTCGAAGGAATGGCCTTTTTCGTGCCGGGTGCGATAAAGGGAGATACGATTACAGCGGGCGTCACGAAGCTTAAGAAAAAAATAGGTTTCGCCCGTGTTATTTCCATAGACGAGCCGTCGCCTGACAGAGTTGCACCGGTTTGCCCTATAGCGAAGCAGTGTGGCGGTTGTCAGATTCAGGAACTAAGCTATGAGAAACAGCTCGAATGGAAAGCTGCAAAGGTTCGCTCGGATCTTATCAGACTCGGACATTTCGAGGAGAGTTTCGTCGATTCGATTTTGAAACCAATCATCGGAATGGAGAATCCAGTTCGTTATCGTAACAAGGCACAGTACCCGGTCGGCCGCGCAAAGGACGGTAGCATCGTGACTGGCTTCTATGCAAATCACAGTCACAGAATAGTGCCTATCGACGACTGTATTCTGGGAAGCGAAGATAATGCGATAATCACTCGTACAGTGTCAGACTTCATGCAGGAATTTGGTATTGAACCTTATGATGAGGCGACAGGAAGTGGACTCGTGCGACACATTCTGATTCGTTATGGATATAAGAGTGGCGAAATCATGGTTTGCCTCATCTTAAATGGAGAGTCGCTCAGCGGAAAAATTTTTCCGAAGGGACAGAAGGCTGCCTCAAAAGATTTAGAAAAGCTGTTAGTGGAGCGTCTGGTTGATGCAGTTCCGGGTATTGCGTCGATTTGCGTTAACACAAATACCAGACGAGACAATGTAATCCTGGGAAATAAAACTCGAGTAATCTATGGTTCAAAGACTATCGAGGACCAGATAGGAGATATTAAATTCTCTATTTCTGCAGAATCATTCTTCCAGGTTAATCCGTTCCAGACGGAGAAGCTGTATAACAAAGCTTTAGAGTATGCGGCTTTGACCGGGGAGGAGATAGTGTGGGATCTCTACTGCGGAATCGGTTCGATTTCTCTATTCCTCGCTCGTGATGCGAAAAAGGTTTATGGAATCGAAATCGTCGAGAGAGCGGTCGAAGATGCAAAGAAGAATGCAGAATTGAACGGGCTTACAAATACTGAGTTCTATGCTGGAAAAGCTGAAGAGGTTTTGCCGGAATTCTATCGAAAGGTAGCAGCTGAGAATTCCGATGATGCGAGCATCCATCCGGATGTAATTTGCGTGGATCCGCCTCGCAAAGGCCTGGATGAAAAATGTATCGAGACCATGCTTAAGATGCAGCCGAAACGAATCGTGTATGTAAGCTGTAATCCTTCGACTTTGGCTAGAGACCTGGAAATGCTGGTAGATGGAGGGTATGAACTCGTGGAGGTGACTCCGGTAGATCAGTTCCCGAATACTGTTCATGTGGAGACAGTTGTTCTTCTGTCCCAACGAAAAGCGGACGATTATCTTGAAGTAGAAATCGACTTGGATGAGCTTAATGCTACTAGCGCAGAGACTAAGGCTACATATGAACAAATTAAGAAATATGTTGCAGAGCATAATGAGGGAATGAAAGTATCTAACCTTTATATTGCGCAGATTAAGAAGAAATGTGGAATTGAGTTAGGACAGAATTTTAATTTGCAAAAGTCTGAGAATGCTAAGCAGCCACAGTGTCCGAAGGAGAAAGAGGATGCGATTGTGGAGGCATTGAGACACTTTTCTATGATTTAGATGATAATTTAAATACAAGGAGAAGGATAAATGGACAATGAGGTAAAGGATAAGGAAGAGAAAATTTTCGATAAAGAAAAAAATCCGTATGGAGGATATGTTTCAAAAATAGTATTAAATGACGATGTGGGAATTTCAATAAATGAAAGTGATATAGTTGTTTTTGTTGGACCAAATAATGCGGGAAAAAGTCAATCGCTAAAGGATATATATGGATTATGCGAATCCCAAAAGCCATCTATTGTGATTAAAGATATTGAAATTGTAAAAAGGTCGTATGATATATCGGAATTATTGAATTCAATTTCAACAGTATATGACCATGGAAGTTACAAAGATTATTCGGGATTAGGATTTCATTTTAATTCTTATTCTTTATCAGAATATAATTCCAATAAGTATTATGGAAATATGAGATCTTTATTTGTTACTTATATGGATACATTGCAGAGACTTACAATTAGTAATCCAGCTAATTTAATTACACGAAAAGATGCTAAAAATAATCCAATTCATTATGCTGCATTTGACAGAAATTATAGAGAATGGCTAAGTGACAATTTTAAAAAAGCATTTGGGAAAGAGTTAATTCCCCATACATTAAATGGAGGAAATATACCATTATGTATTGGTGATGCTGTAAAATTTGAAGATGAATTTGCAGATGAGCAAGAACGACAAGAAGCATATGCAGAGATATTAGATACATATAAGCAAGTCCATAATCAGGGTGATGGTATAAAAAGTTTTACAGGCATTTTGTTGTATTTAATGATAAATCATTACTGTACTTATCTTATTGATGAGCCTGAATCTTTTTTACACCCACCACAGGCTAATATTATGGGAAGAATTATTGGAAGAACATTAAGCGCTAATCAGCAGGCGTTTATATCAACACATAGTGAAGAAATAATAAAGGGACTTTTAGATGTATGTCCAGAAAGAGTAAAAATAATAAGAATAACAAGAGAAAATGATTCTAATAATTTTTCTGTTTTGGAAAATGAGAATATTAGCTCTGTATGGAACGATCCATTATTGAAGTATTCCAATATTATGACAAGCTTATTTCATAAAGAAGTTGTGTTGTGTGAGAGTGATTCAGATTGTAAAATGTATTCAATTATTGATAGGGAAAATAAGCAATTAGAAGGAATGTATTCTGAAACTTTATTTGTTCATTGCGGTGGGAAGCATAGGATGGCTAAAATTGCTAAAGCCCTTAGAGCACTTAATATTTGTGTAAAGCTTGTTCTTGATATAGATGTTTTAAATGATGAAAATGTGTTTAAGGGTATTTTGGATGCGTTTGGCATAGAATGGACGAATGTAGAAGTATCATACAATACGATAGTGTCTAATTTACATAGTCCTAAAGAGAAAATCAGACGTGATGATGTGAGTGCGTGTATTCATAGAATTTGTGAAAAAGCAAATAAAGAGTATTTATCAAATAGTGACATTAGAGAAATTAAGGCATCAGTTAGTGTTATTTCAAAGTGGGATGGAATAAAAAAGGGTGGTATATCTGCGCTTCCATCAGGAAACGCCACTTTGGAATATAAGAAAATGGACAACTTGCTTAATTCGGCAGGCATTTTTATTGTTCCAGTAGGAGAGCTTGAATGTTTCGTAAAAGAGGTAGGTGGACATGGACCAGAATGGACTAATACAGTTCTTGAAAAGTATCCAGATTTAGACAATGAAGTGTATGATGAAATAAAAAGTTTCGTAAAAAAAGTTTGTCAATAGATATCTAATGTTTTTATGGAGTGGAGGTTAGAATGGGAAAATTGTATCACTATACAAGTGTTAGCGGATTTGATGGAATTATTAGAAGTAATTCTATTAGAATGACACGTTCGGAATTTTTGAATGATCCATATGATTGCCATTTGTTTATAAAGCTAGTTGAAAAGTATTTGACTGAAAAACAAACATTGGTAAGAGAAACTATAAGTAATTTGGGAAAATGCAGAAAAGATGTAGAAAAATTATATTATGAAGCAGGATGTGATTTGGTAGCATATATTGAATACATTCAGTTCCATATTGGCTTATATGTAATGTCTTTAACAGAAGAACAAGATGCAATGAATATGTGGAACTATTATGGAAATGGTGGGATAGAATTAGAATTTGATGTTGATAAATTAGCGGATTCGCTAAGAAGAACTTTTGCTTCAGAAAGAGAATTTTTGTCGAAGTCAAAGGTGATTTATGCAAATACTGATTATAGTATAGAGAACATTATAGTACCTGATTTTTCCAGATTCGTGCTTGTGAATAGAGATTCTAAGGACATTTTTGGTGAACATCGTAAATTTATTAATGAGAATTCTTTCTATAAAGCTGACCAATTATATGAAACTAGTAATTTAGCAAAGTTTATTGATACATATTTAAAAGGTTATGTTACAAGTATGGAATATCTTTTGAACAAAGGAATAATCGCAACAAATACTCCAGCTGATAAGGTATATGAATCTATATTTGATAACATTTCGAAATTAAATAATTTTTATTATTGGAAAAATGATTTGTCGTTATATATGCTTGTTTTATCTGCTTTGATAAAGAGCGATACATATCAATATGAGAATGAATATAGGATTGTTTATTTTGAAAATACGATTAGCACAGAAAAGCGAAAAACGGAAGAATATGGAATGAAAAGTATGGATGCCAACCAATTTTTATATCCATTTGTAAGTTTTGAAGATGAACGATTATTAAATGATGCTATATCAAATATTATTATTTCTCCAATGACCAATAATTTGCCAATAGATAATGATTTATATGAGAAAACAATTCGTAGATTTCTTCTGAGTTGTGGTTATGATAATGAAGTTGGAATTAATTATTCAAAACACAAAATTCGATGGTAGTTATATCAAATAAATGTATTTGCGTGTTATAAAAAATCAGCAAATTAGGAGAACTTATAAAGGCATTACTTGGAACAACAAACCCTTCAAAGGTGAAACGCTTTTCAAATCTATTAAAAGGGTGTGATATTGAATTTATTACCCTTAAGGATATTGAAATCACAGATGAACCGAAAGAAGATGGGGCAACACCAGAGGAAAATGCAATTTCAAAAGCTAAGTTCTATGGAAAGTATTATGATACTGTTATCTGCAATGATTCTGGATTATATTTTGAAGAGCTTGCGTTAGATGATACTCGTCAACCGGGATTAATATTAGGACTCCAATGAATATGAAAAGGCTGTCAGATGATGAGATGATTGAATATTATTCCAAACTTATTAGTGAACTTGGCGGCAAAGTATCTGCTTATTATTTAGACGGAATAGCAGTTTACAATAAGGGAAAAATCTTTTCTTTCATGGCTCCAGAAGCAGCACAAAAGACAGGTGTATTTTATATGATTGTCGGAACAGAATATGGCTAAAGACATATGAATGGGAAGGTAAAATACTTCTTTTTGAGACCAGCGAAGACAAACCTAGTCCAGACTATGTTTTATATTAATTAAGAAATCTTGGTGCTCAAGGTATTTTGAATAAAATCAATGGAATAATTGTAGGTAAGCCGAAAGAAGAAGCTTTCTATGAAGAATATAAAGAAGTATATCTTACGGTATTAAAGGAATTTAACTGTGAGGGATTGCCAATTATATATAATGTTAATATTGGACATGCGATACCAAATGGTATTTTACCACTTGGCATTAAATATGAAATCAATATTGAGGAAAAGACAATTAGATTTCTAGAATCTGCGACAGCGGAGATTTGTGATTAAATTCAATATGTTTACAGCAGGTAAGGCTATGATAGGCTGAATTGCCATAAGGCACGAGCTTCTATTGATGATAGAGGTTGGTGCTTTTTTCTATGCCTAAAAAACATAGCCGTGGGTTCCTGCTGTCAACATATTAGAAACATTTTCGATTGCCCATTGGGACAAATTGTCCCGAAGTGTGTCTATGAACCTATGGTCCAATGGACCAAAAGTTTTTCAATTATTTTTCTCAAAAAAAGTCAATTTAAAAATTTGTCCTTATATCCCTTACGTAGGGGTGAAAAAATATTTTTCAAAAATCGTGAATTTTCAAGTTTTTAACCTATTACCTTTATGTAAGAAAAAAGGAAGATTAAGGGATTTTGTTCCCATATTCCCTGTGTAAGGTTGAAAAAGTTTTGGAAAAAGTGTTACAAAAGTAAATTTTCTTCCCATATGCATTTTGTAAAGGGTTAAGAAATTTTGCTTAGTATCTGTAATCACAAATTTTATGCTCCAAGTACTTAATAGTAAAAACTTTATAAAATTTTTGCTTGGATTTAGTAATCAGGATTTTTTCAACCTAAATATAGTGTAGAAAGAGAAAAATTTCTCCAATCAGATTTTTCATGTTCCAAGTACTTTATGAAATGAAAACTTGTAATCACCTTTTTTGACCCTAAGTATTTTATGAAAGGAAAAATCTGAAAAAACTGCAGATGCGTCTGTTCAATCGCCTATGTGAATTATGTAAGCAGGGAGATTGGCTGATAGACCAGTATTGCAGTGAAAAAATTTTGTGCTGCGTGAATGCATTAGGTGGATATGTTACCAAATACAGTTCAGATAGGCACAAAAGGAATTGCACTATAACTTGCTTCTCGGGAAAAGCAAGTTGTAGTGTGTGGATTTTTTGAGCTCGTCCAGGGTGCAACCTTGCCCAGGTTTTGTCAAAATCGTTGACAAAAAGAAGTGATGTGCACGTCACTTCGTATTGGGTACTATCTGGCGGATGTAATGCCTGTTCCGTTCGCAGAGGGGTCTGTGACCCCATTGGTTGTGAAGCTAGATTAACAGGAAAACTTTACAGTGAAAGGAGTGCGCAATGAAAGCGATAAGACACAATGGTCGAAGTGGAAAGCACGGTCCCTACAATCCTAAGCATAATGATAGGCAATTTGATATTTCACATAGTGAGCATATAGATGGAGAGTTGGCATTACAGAATGTGTATTGGGATTGTTATGGAGGGAGACGTACTTCCGCTGAGACTCCAGAAAATGATGAGAGCTTTGAGGAAGTTGAACTCAAATTTTATCACGATAATTATTAGGACTTTGTTAATGGACAGAATTATAGAAATGAATGCAATGGACATTCTGAGAGAAATCGTTCTGTGGAGAAAATCTATCTTAATAAGAAAACATGTCCTGAAGAAAGCATTTTGCAGCTTGGCAGTATTGCTGGAAGTGCAAGTGCAGAAACATTAATGAATGTTGCAGAAACATTTTTAGAGCAATTTAGTGAGCGGTTTGGAGAGCATGTCCATATTCTTGATTGTGCGCTATATGTGGACGAAAAACACCGCATTTCCATGAAAGACATGTATTCGATGCATTAAATGCACACGGAGAATTAGCACTACAACAGGATAAGGTACTTGGAATTGATCTTCCAGATCCGAAGAAACCTAAGAGTAAATCCAATAATCGAAAGATGGTATTCGATGCAATTTGCAGAGATATGTTTTTATCCATTTGTGAGGAATATGGGCTTGCAGTGGATCGAGAGCCGACCTATGGGGGCAAGAAATATCTTGAGAAGCAGGATTTTATAATTCAAAATCAGCAGGCTAGGCTGGCAAATATTGCAGATCAAGTGGCAGACAAAGAAAAAGATTTATCAATCGAGTTGAGCAGACAATTGATGATGTTGTTTATAGGGTAAAATGCAAGTTTTCACAAGATGACAATAGGAGCAAGAATATACAACTTGTGCAACAAAAAAATGTGGAGAAATTTGGACCGTCTAGCAGAGTCTGGACCTCATGATTATGAAATTTGCTATGGAAATGAATTGAATTTTAGCGACATGGGAAAAGTCGGTTCCAAAACACAGGAGATAGCTCAACAGGTTGTTCGTAGAAGGAGGGGACGTTAATCGCCAATTAAAAAGAAAATAAATTATATCAAAAAGAATACGAAGCTTCCTTCGTATGTTCCACTTCCTAGTAGCATGATTGGGACAGACCTTAGCTCATCTGCAATGATTCAATATGCAGAACTGTTAAATAGAGCAATCCTGTCACAGAAAAATGATATGACGGATGAATTTGGAAATGTATATGTTATCTATCCTATCGATCAACTAAGTACGTGTCTAAACTTATCAGAAACACAGATAAAGCGTTTGCTTAAGGAACTTGTAAGTGCAGGTTTGTTGAACAAGAGAAGCGGAGGATTTAATAAACCAAATCACTTATTTGTTATTCTTCTAGGGGAGCAAAAAGGAACTACTGGGGAGACCACAAATGGCACTACTGTAGGTAAAAAAAGGCACCACTGACAGTACATAAAGGGCCTACTAACAACTATAACAAAATACTTGATGAAACTACTTATACATATGATGAAGGGGAGAGTTTTAATTATGGAAAAGAAAAATACTTTAACAATCCAGTACAAAACGCAGCGTTTATTTGTTGTATTGATGTTCTTGCTGAACTGGTGGAAAAGTATGGAGACAAGGTATTAGATGTTATTTCAGATGGTGTGAATTCTAGTAATGTTTGCGACTATATTTTTATTGCAAATGGAATCTCTGTATTATGTGAAGCTGAGAAAATAACAAACGTAGATATTATAAAAGCATATGTTCATTTAGCTTATAGTGATGTTCTAATTGCAAAAAGTGCGCAGTGTCTAAAACTCAAATTGACACTCTGGAGATTTGATGTTATCATTGCGACAAATACCAAAATGGCGCAGATGTAAGTGTAGAGTTGGAGGCAACTATGATTTATACATTAGAAGAAGCGTTAGAGCGCATCAATGAGCTGGAAGCGGAAAATAAACAGCTACTATCAGAATTAGAGTATTACAGGAATAGAAATTATGGAGGTAGAAAGAAACATAATAAAGCGTGGATGACTGCTTATAATGATTTTGTTGTGAAATATGAGGGTGGTATGACCATTATGGAGATTGTGGCTGAAAGCGATATTAGTAGAAGAACAGCATACCGATATAAAGCCTATTATGACAAGCTAAAAGATGTGGGGGAGAAAATTTCTGAGTGATAGTTTAAACCCGTCGAATTCGACGGGGTAAGAAGTTAAGGTTATAAATTATGATATAAAAATTGACTGAGGATGAATAATATGGCAGAAGGCCAAAATACAAGAAATGTATCTGTGATTAAGGATGTAGATGGGAACAATATTGTAATGATTAATGACATTATATTCAAAGGTAGACAGGCGATTAACTGGGAAGATGTAGAAAAATACTTGATGCAGTATGTTGGTGAATTTTATACTATTGCTGATAATGATGAGGTCGTATACATAGGTACCGATCTTCCTGATGAGTATACTCATTCTGAATACACAAACATTTTAAAAGGAGCAAATGCAAAGGCAAAAGCAAATGCTGCACAGGGGCTACCTGAATTGATTGAAACAGCTTCTGGCGTTCGATTTACTCCAAATACAAAGTCTAAACATAATAAAGATGCTAAACATGGTTGGTATAGGTATGAATCAAGATTTGCCTTACCTGTGTTTGGAGATAATGGAGAAGTTACAAGATGTAATGTGTTCCATGTGGCGATGATTCTTCGTCATGCAGAAGATGGAAAGAAGTATTTGTATGACATTATGAACATAAAAAAAGAAACGAGTAGCCTTTTCCAGTCCTAAGACTTTACTCAGTGGAAAACTCATTTCTTGTTTTGAATATTAACAAAATATGTGGTTTTTGTCAATGATATTCAACGAGTTTTAGAAAGGATTAGATAAATAAAAAAACGAAAATGTTACATATATACACGTGTATCAACGGCTATGCAGGTTGATGGACACAGTTGCGATTATCATAAGTAGTGGGGCAGGATAAAGTAAATGCTGCAGTAGAAGAAGTGATTAGAAAAATGGTTAATAATCCAAAATTTCAGACTGCACTTAAGCAAAAGATAGGATCTAAAATAGATATAGCTGAATTGGATAAGGAAAAAGTTGTCTTAAATAAGCAATTACAACAGGCTATAGATGCAAAGAAAAAATTGCCGAGCAGATGGATAGACTTGATATTACAGATAAACATTATGACCGAAAATATGAGGAGATGCAGAATCGATTGGATAAACAGTAAGATGAGATCTCATCATTAGAGGAAAAGATTGAATCAGTAAGTTTGCGAATTGATAACCTCTATAAAAACAAATTATCTGGGGAAGCATTCTATCAAATATTGTTACAGTTTGATAAAATGTATTCAGAGTTTACAGATTTAGAAAAACGATTTCTTAAATCATTTGTGAGGGATGTATTTGTCCATGAGCAGGAACTCCCGGATGGAAGATTTTTGAAGGAAATCAAATTCAGGTTCCCAATCTTTTATAATGGAGTTGAAACAGATTAACCTGATTTTGAAAGTTGTTGGGACAAAGAAACGAATGTCGAGACTGTGTGCCTCTTGAGCAACTGAAAACCTGATACTAAAGTCAGGATTGATGTGGATTTGGAAGACTACTACCACATCAAGGACGCAAAGAAGAATGTAGAGGAGGAGATATTATAATGATACTTTGCATTGCTTTAGCTCCATGCAGGGTTTGAGGAGACTGTATGGAGGAATGGATTTGACGAGATAGGAATCCATATATCCTCAGACTTTGCTTCTTGAAATCATCAAAAAACAAAGGAGCAAAGAAATGAATAATAAAAAAGAATATGTGTTACGTGATTTTTATGTTCTTTGGAGTACCCAGAGTTTATCGCAACTGGGAAGTAGTATCACAGCGTTTGCTTTGACCTTATGGCTATTTGAGAAAACAGGGTCAGCTTTAAGCACATCAACACTGTCGATATGTTCTTACGCACCATATGTAATTATGAGTATTTTTGCGGGGGCATTGACAGATCGCTTTGATAAGAAGAGAACGATGCTTGTATGCGATACAATGGCTGCAGTTTCAACTCTTGTGGTATTTCTGCTTTATAGAACAGGAACCCTTGTAATCTGGCATTTGTATGCTATAAATATGCTTTCAGGATTGATGAATACGGTCCAGCAGCCGGCATCTGAAGTTACAATGACTTTGATTGTTCCTAAGGATCAATATCAGAAGGTGAGTGGGTTGCAGTCTCTGTCGAGATCGGTTATCTCCGTTCTAAATCCATTGATTGCTGCGGCCTTGTATTCATTCGCCGGATTAGAACTGGTGATTGCTGTCGATTTGATAAGCTTTCTGGTTGCATTTATTGCACTTGCGGCATTTATCAAAGTGCCTAAAACAGCAAAGGCAGAAGAAGAAAGTACGCTTAAGCTGGCAAGAGAAGGTCTGAAGTTTCTCAGAGAGACGCCGCTTGTATTTACATTGATTTTGTTTATGTCAGGCGTCAACTTTGTAGCATCTGCCTTTGATGCTACGCTTCCGGGATATGTAATTCCAAACCCAAAGGGTGGGACAAATGTTCTTGGAATAGTAACATCTGCTTCCGGCGCGGCTATGATCATCGGAAGCTTGATTGTGTCGATTCTTCCGAAACCAAGAGACCGTGTGAAAGTCGTTTATCTTACAATGCTTATCTCTCTTAGCATTGAGAATTTTCTTTTGGCATTTGCCAGAGAGCCGTTTGTTTGGTGCATAGGGCAGATAATTGGATGGATTTTAGTTCCTATCATGAGTGCTAATCTGGATGTTATATTGAGAAATTCCATTCCAGTGGATTTACAGGGAAGGGTATATGCCTGTAGGAACACGTTTCAGTTTTTCACGATACCTATTGGGCTGTTCTGGGGCGGATTTATGGTGGACAAGGTGTGTGAACCTTTTATGAAAACGCATGAATCCTCATACGTTTTGACTTTTCTGTTCGGTAGCGGAAAAGGTTCGGGAGCAGCTTTGATGATGCTAATACTTGGAGTAATTGGAAGTATTCTGTGTATTGCCACGGGAAGTAGATTGAAAACGTATCATTACATCGAAGACTGAATATAATAATACAGTAATCATCTTTGAGAAGAGTCGAGAAATCGGCTCTTTTCTTTTACCCCAAAACAAGGCACGATAAGCGCATGAAACTTGATGGATGCACTGAAGAAGATAGATAGCATTGAGGAAATGTAGTTAAAATTATTCGATTAAAAATTTGGACCAGTGGTTTGCGGTCGAGTTTTTCGACCACAAAAACATCTCTGTTTGAATATAGAATACATGAAGTCGCAAAATGCGACTTCACGAGAAAACACATTTTTTCTGGACAAGGTGGAGGTCGTAGAAAACTTCCATATGCCTTTACAGAACAGGGAATTTATATGTTAGCAACAGTTCTAAAGGGTGAATTGGCCACTAAGCAGAGTATTTTTATAATGCGTGCTTTTAAGGAAATGCGTTATTTCAAAAGGTGAATTGGATAGCGCTCCAGGAGTAGGAACGACTGTAAGGGTTATTTTCTAGAAAAGATAAAATGAATTATTATCAATCATAAGTTGAATTTATTGCAAGGAGAGGAGAGTTTAACTAGTGGTATAATTTTACATAACATATAAACAATATTTATGGGGGGAAAACTATGGAAAAAAAGAAAAAGCTGTCCTTCCCGACAGCCTTTACAGTGCTCTTTATTGTGCTTTTTTTGGCAGCAGCACTGACACATTTCATTAATGCAGGTTCTTATGCAAAGCTTCAGTACAACGCAGATGACAAAATCTTCGTTGAAACACATCCAGATGGAAGCACAGAAGAACTTAAAGCAACTCAGGCTACTCTCGATAAACTCGGAATCAAGAACGATATCAAGAAGTTTACAGATGGTAGTATCAACAAGCCAATCGCTATCCCAGGAACATATGAAAAAGTAGAAGCAAACCCACAGGGCGTGAAGGAAGTTATCCTGGCACCTATGGCTGGTATTGCAGATAGTATCGACATCATCCTCTTTGTATTTATCATCGGTGGTGTAGTTGGTGTTATCAACTATACCGGTTCTATTAAATCGGGTATTGCAGCGTTGTCACGAGCTACAAAGGGTCATGAGTATATCCTGATCGTATTCGTAACAGCACTGATTTCACTCGGTGGAACTACTTTTGGTATGGCTGAAGAGACGATTGCATTCTACCCGATTATCATTCCGATATTCCTGGCTGCTGGATATGACGCTATGGTCGGTATCGCAGCTATCTATCTCGGATCATGTATCGGTACTATGTTCTCAACAGTAAATCCATTCTGTACAGTTATCGCTTCAAATGCAGCTGGTATCAGCTTCACTGAAGGCATGAACTTCAGATTAGTAGGATTAGTACTAGGAACTATTATCGTTATCGCATACATCATCAGATATGCTAGCAAGATTAAGAAAGATCCTACACAGTCACTTATCTACGATATCAAAGCTCATATTGAAGCTAAATATGCTGATGAAGAAGGCACAGATGCTGCTCCACTTACACTTCGTGGAAAGCTTATCCTCATCCTCTTCTTCCTCACATTCGTAGTAATGATTTGGGGTGTATCAACACAGGAGTGGTGGTTCTCAGAAATGACAGCTCTATTCCTCATCTCAGGAATTATCATTGGTTTCATTTCAGGAATTGGAGAAAAGATTTTTGTTGATCAGTTTATCGCTGGCGCAGCTGACCTTATGAGCGTAGCTTTGATCATCGGTGTTGCTAGATCTATCAATATCATCCTGGAGAACGGACTTATCTCTGACACTATCCTCTATGGAATGTCAAATGCAGTAGCAGGAATGAGCCCAAGTATCTTCGTAATCCTCATGATGTTTGTATTCATCATCCTCGGATTCTTCATCTCATCATCTTCAGGATTGGCTGTTTTGTCTATTCCTATTATGGCACCTCTTGCAGATTCTGTTGGAGTACCTAGAGATGTAATTATTTCATGCTACATGTATGGACTTGGATTGATTTCATTCATCACACCTACTGGCTTGATTCTAGCTAGTTTGTCTATGGTAGATGTAACATACGATAAGTGGCTTAAGTTTGTAATGCCATTACTTGGAATCATTACAGTATTTGCTTTAGGATTACTCCTAGTAGAAGTTAATTTCTTCTAATTTATAACACGTTGACTAATTTATTTTACCTAAATATTATGTTTATATGATAGAATTGGCCTGGACCGTTTGGTCCAGGCTTTTTTCGGCTCTTATGTGAGGTAAGTATACATAGGAATTTCAGAAAATGAGATTCCCTATGTAATTTTGCTGGCTGCAACAAGCATAATTGATGTAGTATTACATAGGAATTCTAGAAAATGAGATTCTCTATGTAATTTTACTTACTGCAATACACATAATTGATGAAGTAATACATAGGAATTTCAAGAAATGAGAATTCCTATGTAGAGTAAGGTTTTTGTTAAGGAAGAAAAATAAATTATGCTTTCAAAGATTAGAAAACTAGACCCGGTTCTGGTTATAGCTGGAATACTTGCGGTGATTAGCTCAGTGCTGGTTCACCCGGACGCGAAATACATAGATTATATAGATATCAGAACACTTGCCATCTTATGGTCACTGATGATTATAGTTCAGGGCCTGACAGTAAACGGAGTATTCGAAAGAATTGCGAAATACCTGATGCGCCATATCAATCGAGTTGGTGGAATGGCTGTAGTGTTGGTTCTCCTCTGTTTCTTTGGAGGAATGTTGATAACTAACGACGTGGCACTCATAACTTTCGTGCCATTCTCCATATTGATTCTGGAAAAAAGTAACCGTGAGAATCTGGCTCTGCCAGTTATAGTTCTTCAAACCCTGGCGGCTAATCTTGGGAGTATGTTAACTCCTATAGGAAATCCGCAGAACCTCTACCTATATGGAATTATGAAGATAAGCCCGCTGGATTTTCTGCGAATCATGTTGCCATATACACTTCTAAGTCTGGTACTATTGATGATTTCTGTAACATGCCTACCAGGAAAGGGAGAACATATCGCTCTTCATAGAACAGAAAGTGAGAAGATACATCATGGTCGCAGGATTGAGATAATATCTTATAGTCTGATGTTTGTGTTTGCGCTATGTGCAGTTGGCAGGCTGATTCCGTATTATTTGGTTGCTGCTATTATCCTTATAGCAACAGTAGCATTGAATCCCAGGTTGATTAAACAGGTAGATTACAGTTTGCTAGTGACATTTGTATTCCTATTTATCTTTACAGGAAATATGGCTCGTGTAGAAATCATCAAAGAAACTTTGCAAAACCTAATCGATGGAAGAGAATTTGCGGTTTCTATCGTTACCAGTCAGTTTATCAGTAATGTACCGGCTACACTTCTTCTCACTTCGTTCACTGGAGATTTGAAGGAAGTGCTATTGGGAGTAAACATCGGAGGATTGGGAACACTAATCGCTTCTATGGCTAGTTTGATATCCTATAAAGAATTTTCCAGAAAATATGAAGATAAGAAGATTCGCTATATCGGTTTGTTTACAGTTTTGAATGTATCATTCCTATTAGTTCTGGTTGGATTTAAATTGCTTATAGCATAGAGAAATAGAATTGAATCATTATATTCACTACAAAAAATAATTTCTATGATGTATAATACATAGGTTAATTCTAATGTAGAAAGAAATGGTGTAAATATGTGTGGAATTATCGGATATATTAGTAGAGGAAAAAAAGAAGATAAACAGCCAGTTATTAAAGAAATGGCTGATGCTATTAGACATAGAGGACCGGATGGAGAGGGATATTATATCGATGAAGATATAGCGCTCGGTCATCGTCGTCTTTCAATAATCGATTTGGAAGGCGGTACACAGCCACTTTTTAATGAAGATGAATCTAAGGTAATCGTCTTCAATGGTGAGATTTACAACTTTAAAGAGTTAAAAGTAGACCTGCTAAACAAAGGTCATAAATTTAGAACAAAGTGCGATACAGAAGTAATCATCCATGGATATGAAGAATACGGCAAAGATATTGTAAACAAACTTCGTGGTATGTTCTCTTTTGTAATTTGGGACAAGCAGGAGAAGAAACTCTTCGGAGCCAGAGACCCATTTGGTATCAAACCTTTCTATTATTATAAGAAGGGTAGCGAGTTCATGTTTGGCTCTGAGATTAAGAGCTTCTTAAAGAACCCTAACTTTGAAAAGGAATTGAATAAGAAGTCTTTGAAGAACTACCTGGTGTTCCAGTACGACGCATTGAACGAGACTTTTTTCAAAAATGTATATAAGCTCGATCCAGGTCATATGTTTACATATGAGAATGGAGAGATGAAGATTGAGAAGTACTTCTCTATCGAGTATAAGAATGACATTAACGATATCGATCAGCTTGTAGATGGAATCAATGAAATCATGGATGATTCTATAAAGCATCACCAGATTGCTGACGTAGAGGTAGGTTCATTCCTTTCATCTGGTGTTGATTCAAGCTACGTTGTAAGTAACGCAAAGCCTAACAAAACTTACACAGTTGGTTTTGAGGGCGAAGGCGGTTTCAATGAGATAAACGATGCAAAAGCGTTGTCTGATATTCTCGGTATTACAAATAAAAATGAACTTATCTCACCGGATATGTTCTTTGATGCTGTACCAAAGGTTCAGTATTTCTCAGATGAACCACATGCAAATCTTTCAGCTGTACCTCTTTATTTCCTCGCTCGTCTTGCGGCAAAGGATGTAAAGGTTGTCCTTTCTGGTGAAGGTGCAGATGAGCTTTTTGGTGGATACGCTTCCTACAATGTAGCAGAAGAGTATCTCAAGTATAGAAAAGTCCCATTTGGATTGAGAAGTGCTATTAAAGGTGCAGTAAAGCATCTTCCAAGCTTTAAGGGAAAGCATTTCCTCACAGTAGGTGGATCTAAGTTAGAGGATACATATGTAGGACAGGCTTTTATCATGTCAAATGAGGAAGCTAATTCATTACTTACAGATGAATATAAATCTGATCTCAGATATCAGGATATAACTAGAGAAGCATTCGAAGCAGTTTCTGATAAAGAGGAAGTTTTGAAAAAAATGTATGTAGATACTCAGCTTTGGCTTCCATATGATATCCTGCTTAAAGCAGACAAGATGACTATGGCATCTTCACTCGAACTTCGTGTGCCATTCCTCGACAGAGAAGTCTTTAAATTCTCTGAGAGAGTAGGAACTGACTATATCGTGAAGAATCATGTTACAAAGTATGCTTTTAGAAAAGCAGCTTCAAAGATGGTTCCGGAACAGTGGTCAAAGAGAAAGAAACTTGGATTTATGGTTCCATTTAGAAACTGGATCCGTGAAGATAAATACTATAATCAGGTAAAGGAAGTATTTAATCGTGATTATGTATCAGAGTTCTTTGACGTAGCAAAGATTAATAAACTTTTAGATGATCATAAATCAGGTAAAAAGAATACCGCGAGAAAGATTTATACTATCTATACTTTCTTACTTTGGTATGGCATTTACTTCAAAGATTATGCATATTAATAATGGTTAGAGACGGCTTAGGCCGTCTCTTTTTTATAGAAAGAGAATTAGAAATAATGGAAAAAGAATAAGTGTCGTATTTATCGTAGTATCTTAAGAAAAAAATTTTAATTTAACGTTTAAATTATCGTTTAATTGTGATAATCTATTGTTAGGTGATGCTAACAATAGATTGTTTTTTTATAGAGGTGATGGTTATGTCAAATGAAGAACTATATTTTTTAGACATAAATGATGTTCATAAGAGCTTCGGAGAAGGTGAGACTAGACAGAATGTATTAACCGGAATGGATTTTCACGTTTCAAAGGGCGAGTTCTGTGTGTTGCTCGGACCGTCAGGCTCTGGAAAATCAACACTTTTAAACATTATAGGTGGAATAGATAACCCGGATAGTGGATTTATTTCGATAAATGGAGATAAGCTTATCGATATGAATGAATCAGCACTTACGAAATATAGGAGAAAGCATCTGGGATATGTGTTTCAGCAGTACAATCTGATTCCAAATCTGAATGTTAAAGAGAATATCGAGGTTGGAGCGTATCTTTCAGATAATCCACTGGATATTGATGATCTACTAGTGACTTTAGGATTATATGAACATAGATACAAGCTGCCAAATCAGTTATCAGGAGGGCAGCAGCAGAGAGTGTCTATCGGACGTGCTATTGTAAAAAATCCTGATATACTGTTGTGCGATGAGCCAACAGGTGCACTTGATTATAAAACTTCAAAGGAAATTTTGAAGCTTATCGAAGAAGTAAACCAGAAATATGGAAATACTGTCATCATGGTTACTCATAACGAGGCTATTTCAAAGATGGCAGATCATGTGATTAAACTACGTGATGGTGTCGTTCGTAAGAATATCGTTAATGAGACAAAGCTAGATGCAGCTGAACTCGAATGGTAATGGCTTTATTAGGAGGTTTTTGTGATGAAGAAAAAGATAAAGAATCCTCTAAAGAAGCGTATACTTCGAGAGCTTAGAGGAGACTGGGCGAAGTATTTTGTAATATCTGTATTTATGATTTTGATAATAGGTTTTGTCGCTGGAATGTATGTGGCAAATCATAGCATGATAGTTTCTTATAACGAAGGAATCTCTTCAAATAAATTAGAAGATGGACATTTTGAATTGCTAGATGAAGCTACTGATGATTTGATTTCCAATATAGAAGGAAATTCAAAACGACCGGTAGAAGTATATGAGCAATGGTTTAAAGAAGGAAAGGAGAAGGCGGATGAAGACAGTGTTTCGACGAATGATAAAGATAAAGAATCTGATGTCCGCATTTTCAAAGTCAGAAGCAAAGTAAATCTAGCGGATGTTTTTTCCGGAAGGTTACCGGAGAAAGCGGATGAAATTGCGATCGACAGAATGCATGCGGATAATCGTGGTATTAAGATTGGCGATACGCTTAAAGTAGCCGGTCAAAAGTTTACGGTGGTCGGTCTCGTGTCAAACCCGGATTATACGACCTTGCATCGAAAGAATACTGACATCATGTTTGATGCGATTTCGTTTGATGTAGCGTTGGTGTCAGATGACGGGTTCGATAGAATTACGGCAAAGACACATTATAATTATGCTTTTAGGTATTATGATGATGGACTGGTTCGCGCAAAGGATCAGGTAGAAGAGAAAAAATGGTCGGATAAACTCGTCGGTGAAATCACAAAGGAAGCGCTTTCCTCTGGAAATATGGTTGAAAACTATCTTCCTAATTTCATGAATCAGGCGATACATTTTGCGCCAGAAGATTTAGGCTCAGACAAGGCTATGGGTGGAGTGCTCCTATATATTTTGATCGTCGTATTGGCTTTTATCTTTGGCATAACTATTTTAAATACAATTATGAAGGAGTCGATGACTATCGGAACTCTTCGTGCGAGTGGTTATTCACGTGGTGAGATGCTACGACATTATATGGCGATGCCGGTAATCGTAACGCTGCTTTCGGCTGTTATCGGAAATATTCTCGGATATACTGTGTTTAAGAAAGTAGTTGTTGCGATGTATTATAACAGCTACAGTTTGCCGACTTATCACACCATCTTTAGTACGGAAGCTTTCTGGAAGACGACAGTAATTCCTGTAGTGCTTATGTTCGTAGTGAATTTAGTAATTCTTTCAAAGAAATTACGCCTCTCACCGCTTCGTTTCCTGCGACAGGATTTGGAGAAAAAACATAAGGACAAGACTGTGAGATTGCCTCGTGTTCGATTCCTTTCCAGATTCAGAATGAGAGTATTCCTTCAGAATCTAAATGGATATGTGGTTATCTTCATCGGAGTATTGTTCGTAAGTTTGCTATTGGCGATGTCTATAGGAATGCCGCAAACTCTAAAGTTTTATCAGGATAATGCAGCAGATATGATGATAGCAAAGGTCCAGACGAACTTGCTTAGAAATAAAGATGTTCAGGGCAGATTAATAGAAACTTCTGAAGATAGTGCTGAGAAAATTGCTATTCAGACTTTGGTTATGAAGAATGGTGACTTCTCGGAAGATATAACAACTTATGGAATTAGTGATGATAGTAAATACGTAAAGCTTCCAAAGCTTGGAGCTAGAGAGATATGTATCAGCCAGAGTTATGCTGAAAAGTATGGATTGAAGCCGGGAGATACAGTAAAGCTAGAGGAAAAATATCGAAATCACATCCTTAAGTTAAAGATAAAGGAAGTAACAGACTATGAAGGTAGTCTGGCAGTATTCATGAAAGATTCAGAGTTTAATAAGATGTTTGATCTGGAAGACGGATATTATAACGCATTTTTTTCACAGAAGAAGCTAACTGATATCGATAAACAATATGTGGTGAATGTAATCACCAAAAAGGATATCACGCGAATGGCGGACCAGCTGGATCATTCGATGGGCGGATATATGCAGTATTTCCAATTTCTGTGTATGATATTGGCAGCAGTGCTTATGTTCTTGCTTACGAAACTGATTATCGAGAGAAATGCGCAGTCTATCTCTATGACGAAGATATTAGGATATACAACTTCTGAGATTTCGAGAGTTTATCTGATTCCGACTACATGGGCTGTTGTGATTTCGGCTGTAATATCAGTGGTAATTTCGAAGCTTCTGATGACATTTGTGTGGATTCAAATGTTCCAGGATATATCAGGTTATTTTGCCTTTGTTCTGGATGAAAAGGGCATGCTTAGGATGTGCGCATATATCTTACTCGCTTATGCGCTGGTTACGGTTTTGGATTTTGGAAGAATTAGAAAGATTCCATTAGCAGAAGCGTTGAAGAATGCGGAGTAGGTTTGAACTGGATTTTCCGTAGTCTGCGGAGTTGACTTGCTTTTTTGATGAAAAGTTGTTATCAAGCAAACATAATAGGTTTCCCTGCGGCGTAGCCACACTTGATTGATATAAGTTGGCTTATCGGGAGGGCTGGGCGCGAGAAGTCATGTGAAAGTTCAACGACTTCTTGATTCACATGAACTTAGGATTGGGGTGGCATGTGACTAGATATGTTTGGTAGGGGTCACATGATGTTTTGAGATGGGGTTCATGTGTAATTGATATTTTTGTGGGAGTCACATGACATTCTTGAAGGGAGATTCATGTGAGAGAATCTTGACTTGCTATTTCACATGATAGTTTTTGAAGCGAGTTCATGTGAAATGGTAATTTGGAGTAAGGACACATGATTTGGAGTTTGAAAGTTTCATGTGAAGAGCTTGAGATGAGGAGGTTCACATGAATGGAGGGGGTAGAGTGTAATGTGAAAGAGATGAAATGCAGGACTTCACATGATTGGGGTTTTGAAATGGTTATGTGAATGAGGAAAATAGATTAGTTTCACATGATTTGGATTGGTAAGGAAGTGAAGATTACGGAAGATTGACAATTTATGTAGGAAATTCCGTATCACGTGGAACTGACTTGCTTTGAAAGGAAGTGAAGACTACGGAAATTGGAAAATTATAGTAGTAATTTCCGTATTTCAGCTCCAGTAAAGAGCTTGTAAGCATTTAATTTTAGAAATTTTTGCATATTAATAGCGCCTGGCCGGTGAAACATGGTTTTTGTTTCGTTTTTAGAAACAAAAACTATGTTTCAAACCGCTGACAGGCGCTATTTATTGCAACATTATAAATTACAACACTTATATCAAGCTTTATAATTTCTCAATCTCATCCCTAGACAACTTCTTAAAGAACACTAGTGACAACATCAGTGAGACAATTTCTGCGATGATGAAAGCCCACCAGACATTGTTTACGTTGCCAGTCAGTGAAAGCAGATATGCTGCCGGGATTAGGACGATTAGCTGTCTTCCGAGGGAAATGATGAGTGAGTAGAAACTCTTTCCAAATGCCTGGAAGATAGATCCGAATACAATTCCGATTGCTGCGAGTGGGAAGTGGAGCGCGATGATTCGGAGCGCGATAGTTCCCAATTTAAGCATAGTCTTTGATGGATTAAACATTCCGAGTAGAACATGTGGTATAAGTTCAAAGGTAAGAGAACCAACCAGCATGATACAAACAGCTAGCATCATGGCGAAACGCAGAGCTTCGTTAATACGGTCTTTCTTTTTGGCGCCGTAGTTAAAGGCGAGAATAGGAATCATACCGTTGTTCATACCAAAGATAGGCATAAAGAAGAAACTCTGAAGTTTGAAGTATGCTCCAAATACTGTTGCAGCAGTGGATGAAAATGTCATCAGAATCAGGTTCATGAGGTATGTCATTACTGAACCGATTGACATCATTAGGATAGATGGAATACCTATCAGATAGATGTGTCCGATGATTTCAAAGTTAAATGCGAATACTTCCTTTATATGGAAGTGAATCTCACGATTGTATCGGATGTTTAGCACGAGACCAAAGATGGCGGCTATAACCTGTCCGCATACTGTAGCTATCGCTGCACCAGCGATTCCCATCTTAGGGAATCCGAACAGACCGAAGATCATAATAGGATCGAGAATGATATTTATGAGTGCACCGCTTAGCTGTGTGATCATAGATAGCATAGTGCGTCCTGTTGCCTGAAGTAATCTCTCAAAAGTTATCTGGAAAAAGATTCCCATCGAGAAAGTCATAACTATGCCTAGATAAATGTCTCCGAGTGATCGAATTTCAGGATTTGAGGTCTGTGAGTTGATAAAAGGTGTTACAGCAAAGATTGCTATGAATAAGAACACTACATAATTAAGTAATGCCAGAAAGAGAGCAGTGTTTGCGGCTGCGTCAGAACGCTTGTAGTTCTTTTCGCCGAGTGCTCTGGAAAGGATGGCATTTACACCGACTCCGGTTCCTGAACCGACTGCTATCATTAAGTTTTGTAATGGAAAGGCGACTGTTACAGCAGTAAGTGCTGATTCGCTGAGCTGTGCGACAAAGATAGAATCTACAACATTGTAGAGCGCCTGCACTAACATAGATACCATAATAGGTAGTGACATGTTTACGATGAGCGGTTTGATGGGCATCGTCCCCATCTTGTTTTCTTTTATTTCGTTCATATAATTTCTCCTAACGCTCTATATTTTATAGTGGTAAAATGAAATAATCAAGAAAACTTGCTAGAGGGATTAAATATGTGGTTCAGAAAGTTTGCAGATTCAAAGGACGTCTCTTTGTTTAATTATCGAGGCGATATTCCGGTTATTCTCTTATATCAGGTGATTACAAAATTTATCCTGTTATTTTTTTTGAAAATCTTTAATGAACTTCACGGAATAATACTGTGGAATGACGACAAGCCGGCTTTTTCGACAGGGAAAATCCCTGAACTTATGTCGAGCTGGCAGGGGATAGTCGTGTTCCTATTAGGACTCATTTCTCTAATCATATTTACAATATTTGATATTAACACGACCATCATTATGAGCGACAGATTATTACACAGGAAAAAAATAAACCTCCTGTCCCTGTTAAAGGATACATTTGAATCGTCGCTTCATTTTTTTACACCGGTTGGAATCCTAGTGTCAGTGTATGCGGCTGTTATAGGACCTCTCTTCGGCGCACCACTGGGAATAGCGATAACTACGAATCTATCCGTTCCGGAAAAAATCATTGCTTTAATCTTTGACGACAAAGTGAATAGAATACTGTATTGCGGAATGCTTGCAGTGATGTTGATACTGGGTTTCTATTTCCTGTTTGTGTTTCAGTATGCGATTCTGGGAAAGATGAGAATCATTCGTGCTATGCGGGAATCCAGAATAGTTATGATCGAAAACTGGAGGGATATCTTCCATAGACTCGGAACTTTTATACTGCGTGCAGCACTGATACTTACTTTTATAGTTGGAGTATTTTACCTGATTCCAATATCTATACTTCATAGAGTTACGGAAAAAGGATACTGGTATTATTTTGGAATAGTTTTTTTCACAACGCTATCTTTCGTGGCAGTTGTTATCTATGCGATGATCTTCTTCTATTTCTGGAATATGAAACTCACTATGATTTACGAGAGCTATACGGAGGAAGACGAAGGAGAATATCTCTATCCGGAACCTAGAAAGAGACGTTTCGTTTATTCTCTAATCACTACTGCAATCGGTTTAGTCGTAGCTTTTAGCGTAGTGACATCGATGGATTTTGATAAGTATTTTCCTGCTGTTTACAGTACAAATATCATAGCTCATAGAGGAGGCGGCTATCTGGGAAATGAGAATACGGTTCTATCTCTGGAGGAAGCCGCAAAGCATCATATTAAATCGGCGGAGATAGATGTTCAGAGAACTAATGATGGATGGTATGTCATAAATCACGATAGTACTTTTAACAGATGTTGTGGCGTAAAGAAAAAAGTTAGCGAATGTACGCTGGATGAAATCCTGGATATGAAGGTTAGAAATAACTTTAATCCAGGTAAGCCTGATACAGATGTCGCTACTCTCGATGAGATAGTTGAGGCTGCAAAGAAATACAATATTCATCTTTATGTCGAATTAAAAGGTGATACCGCAGATCGTCAGATGGCAGATGAGGTATATCATATTATAGATACGTATGATTATATTAATGGGTGTACTTTTATCAGCATGAACTTCGATACGATATATCATCTCGAAACAGAGCATCCGGATGCAGTTACCGGATATCTGTGTTTCTATTCTTATGGAACGGTTCGAAATATGAAGTGTGATGCATTGTTGCTTCGTACCGATGCAGCTATTCAGACCAATGTCAAAGTAGCTCATGCAAATGGGAAAAAAGTATATGTGTGGACTGTAAATACTGTAAACGGTCTGACGAACTTCATAACTTCAGATGTAGATGGAATAATCACGGATGAAGTAGAGCTGGCGCAGGGTACCATAGATGTTTTAAAAGAGAGAAATGATGAAGCCAGAGTGCTTCAGAAATTTATAACAGAATGGAGAGAATCTAACAGGAATCGTTGATAGTACAGAGTAATTCGTGTATAATGTGTTAAGTTTTAGACAGGGTGTTCTTTTGCAACAAGGAGTAAATATGGGAAGCAAAACTACTAGACAGAAAGAAATAGTTACGCTGGTCAATGAGAGAGGTAATATTACTTTTCAGGAATTAAAAGAAGCCTTTCCAGATGTTTCCGATATGACATTACGTACGGATTTAAAGACATTGGATGAAGGTAAACAGTTGGTTCGTATTCATGGAGGTGCGAGATCTATCGACCTCGTTATGGGAACTGAAGGTGTTATGACCTGGAGGACTGTTACAAATCTGGATAAAAAGGAGCTTATCGCCAGAAAAGCGAGAACTCTGGTTTTCCCAAATTCTACTATTTATATAGATTCTGGAAGCACTACTACGATGTTCGCAAGACTTTTTCCGGATGTGAATTCTCTAATCTATACAGAGAGTATCAGCTGTGCGATAGAATTGCAGAAACTTACCAGAGCAAAGGTGTTCCTGCCTGGCGGACAGATGGAGAGAAGTTCTCTGTCTCTATATGGAACACGAGCTCTTGAAGAATTAAGAACTATGAATTTTGATATATCCTTTATCAGTGCTTTGAATTATAAAGAGGGCATAGGATTTACCTGCGCACGTGAATATCAGAGCCTGATAAAGAAGACTATAATTGCTAGAAGTGAGAAGGTTGTGCTTCTCATGGATTCATCAAAGGTTGGAGAGAAGAGTGTTTATACCTTCTGCCGACCGGAAGATATAGATGTATTGGTTAGTGATGGTGGACTTACACCTGATTTTATAGGGTTGATGAAAGAACACGGCGTTACAGTGATTCAGTAATTATAAAGCTTTTCGTTTGATGTATAATAAATCAGATGAAAAGCTTTTTTTATATAGAAGTCGGGAAAAAACACGTCTTAAGGAAATCTTAATGTTTTAGCAACTTTTTTCTTAATATGAATCTTTCTATAATACAGATAGTTTAAAAATCCTAGGAGAAGAAAAATGGCAAATATTTTAATCTGTGATGATGAAAAAGATATCGTTTCTGCGCTTGAAATCTATTTGAAGTCTGAGGGATATGACATCTTTAAAGCTTATAATGGAGTAGAGGCGCTGGAAATTATTGCGAAAGAGGAGATTCATCTGGTCCTTCTCGATGTGATGATGCCGAGGATGGATGGAATCCAGACTATACTAAAGATACGCGAGAACTCTAATGTACCGGTTATCTTTCTGACTGCAAAATCAGAAGATGCCGATATGATTCTCGGCTTGAATGTCGGTGCAGATGATTATGTTACGAAACCTTTTAATCCGCTCGAAGTCCAGGCCAGAGTTAAGTCGAACCTGCGTAGATATATGAAGCTCGGAAGTAATGTCGTGGAAAAAGATGTCCTCGAGATAGGCGGTATCGAGCTGAACCGAAAGACAAAGCAGGTGCTGCTCGATGGTAGTGAAGTATCGCTTACACCGACGGAGTTTCGTATTCTCGAGCTCTTTATGACATATCCGGGTGAAGTTTTTTCCCCAAATGCGATTTACGAGCGAATCTGGAGAAATGATTCTTATGGAACCGAGAATATCGTCGCAGTGCATGTTCGCCATTTAAGAGAAAAAATCGAATATGACCCGGCTAATCCGAGACATCTCAAAGTGGTTTGGGGCCAGGGTTATAAGATGGAGGCATAAAGATGAAAAAAGGAAAATTCTGGTATTCCTATAAGGCGAAAGTATTACTGTATATAATAAATGTGCTATCTTTTTATGGTATTTTTGTAGGAATAATAGGTACCGGTATACATGAATTTCTTGATCGTAATTATTTGTCAAATTATGACATGGCTGATCTATCCGTTCAATACAAGATATTTGAAGATGTGTCATATGATAGAATAGCCGGTATAATCAGGATTATGAAAAACACAGGTATTCCAATACTTGTTGTAAGTATTATTCTGTTTGTAATTACAACTATTGCTATCTGCCTGGCTAGTGGTCATAGAGTTGATAGCGATGAAATCAAACTTACATGGTTTGATCGTATACCATATCTGATTGTTTTTTCAATATTGGTTACGATAATCAGTGTTAATCCAAATATTGCATTTGATACGGAGTACTTTTATGAACTGTCTTTAGAGATGGTTATAGTGGTAACTGTGGCGCTCTCTGCTTTTTTCTATGCATCATGTGTAGCGCTTGTACTGACTACGATAGTTCGTATTAAAGCAAAGAAATTCTATGAAACATCTTTGCTTCATCAGTTTAATCGTTTCGTACGTTTCCTGTCTGACAAAACAGGATTTCCAAAGGCGATTCTAGGAGTTCGTGATTACTGGAGAGCTAATAATCGATTTGTTGTTAGGTTTACAGTACTGCTTGGGTTATTTACATTAGTTGAGTTTCCTTTTTTCGCAGCTTCAGATGGTTTATTAGGTCTATGGTTTCTGTATAAATTAGTCTCTGTACCAGTGTTCGTATGGTGCGCTATTCAGTGGACTATAGTTCAGGATGGTATTAGAGATATCGCAGAAGGAAAACTAAGTGAACCTATCTCTACGGACAAGATGTATTATGATTTTAAGGCTGATATCGAAAGATTGAATTCGATAAACGAAGGAGTTCAGGTTGCAGTTGCTGACCAGATGAGAAGTGAAAGGATGAAGACGGAACTTATCACAAATGTCTCTCACGATATAAAGACACCTCTTACTTCAATCATCAACTATGTGGACCTGCTTTCAAAGGAACTGGGCAAAGATGAACCTGATGACGAGAAGACGAAGGAATACTTAGAGGTTCTGGGCAGACATAGTAATCGCTTGAAGAAATTAATCCAGGATCTAATCGATGCCTCAAAGGCAACGACTGGTAATATCGAGATGGATATCGATAAGGTAAATGTATCGATGCTTATAAACCAGGCGCTTGGAGAGTTTGAAGATAAGCTTAATAATGCTTCACTGACTGTAGTAAAACATGGACTTGATGAGAGTGCCTTAGCTCAAGCTGATGGTAGATATCTGTGGAGAGTATTTGATAATCTGCTTATAAATATATGTAAGTATTCTCAGGAAAATACGAGAGTATATCTCGATGTTGAGGCAGCAGATGATGTCGTAAATATCAGCTTTAAGAATATTTCAAAGGAAGAGTTAAATGTTTCTCCAGAAGAATTAATGGAGAGATTTACCAGAGGAGACTCATCCAGAAATACTGAAGGAAGCGGATTGGGATTATCCATCGCCAGCAGTTTAGTGAATATGATGGGCGGAAGTATGAAACTTGACATCGATGGAGATTTGTTCAAGGTAAACGTACAATTAAAGAAGTGATGGATTCTTATTGAAATAAGGAGGCGGTATTTACCGTCTCCTTATATATTTGAGGTGATTCATATGGTGGATTTTAATGATTTTAAGGGGGAATCATGTGAAGGGTATTTTAGGAAGGATGTCACATGATGTTTGTGAGGACTGATTCATGTGAGAGGATAATAACTTGCTATTTCACATGAAAGATTCAAGGGTGATTTCATGTGAAATGGAGATTTGTGTGTAAGTCACATGATTTGGAGTAAAGAGTTTTGATGTGAAAGCTTGAAAATTAGGAGGTTCACATGAAATGGAGGTTGGAAAGTGTATGTGAAAGCTTGAAAATTAGGAGGTTCACATGAAATGGAGGTTGGAAAGTGCATGTGAAAGCTTGAAAATGAGATTTGTATAGAATTAAGGTGCAATTAAAGGAAAAAGCTGAGAAAACACAGATTCCATACAAAGTACAAAATAATACAATCTGAACATTTAGAAGCGAAAATGCGTGATTTTGATGCGAATTTGTCAAAATCATGCATTTTTTTATGCTCTAAATTATATACATTTGATAAAATGTTCTTTTTCTAAAACAATGTGAAAATTATAACGAGTTTCCTTGCTTTAATGTGGGGTTATATGTATACTTGGATTGTATACAAAAAGGTTTTTATAAAGAAGGGGACTTTTTATCCCATAAAGAAAAGTTAGTAAGATTGTTTATTAGGAGGCTAGCATGTCAAACAAAACAGAGTGGAGAGGATTCACTGACGGTCATTGGAATGATGACGTAAACGTACGTGACTTCATCCAGAGAAACTACACACCTTATGATGGTGATGAAACTTTCCTCGAAGGACCTACAGAAGCTACAGATAAGCTTTGGGGCAGACTTCAGGAACTTCAGAAAGCTGAAAGAGAAAATGGCGGTGTACTCGATATGGAAACAGAAGTTGTTTCTGGAGTAAACGCTTATGGACCAGGATATATCGATGAAAGCCTTAAAGACCTCGAGCAAGTTGTAGGTCTTCAGACAGACAAGCCACTTAAGAGAGCATTTATGCCTTATGGTGGTATCAAGATGGCAGAGGAAGCTTGTAAGACATATGGTTACGAGCCATCAGAGAAGCTTCATGAGATCTTTACAAAATATCACAAGACTCATAATCAGGCTGTTTTCGATGCTTATACACCAGAGATGAGAGCAGCTCGTCACAGCCACATCGTAACAGGTCTTCCAGATACATACGGACGTGGACGTATCGTAGGTGATTACCGTAGAGTAGCTCTGTATGGTATCGACTTCCTCATTCAGAAAAAGGAAGAGGATAAGAAGAACTGTGGTAACGGAACTATGACAGACAAGGTTATCCGTCTTCGTGAAGAAATCGCAGAGCAGATTAAAGCTCTTCACCAGATGAAGGACATGGCTGCTTCTTATGGATATGATATTTCAGGACCAGCTAAAAACGCTAAGGAAGCTGTTCAGTGGCTTTACTTTGGATATCTTGCAGCTATCAAATCACAGAATGGTGCTGCTATGTCAGTAGGACGTATTTCTACTTTCCTCGATATCTATATTGAAAGAGACCTTAAAGAAGGAACTCTTACAGAGAAGGAAGCTCAGGAGCTTATCGACCATCTCGTTATGAAATTCAGAATGGTTAAGTTTGCTCGTATTCCTTCATATAATGAACTTTTCTCAGGTGACCCAGTATGGGCTACACTTGAAGTTGCTGGTACAGGTATGGATGGACGTTCTATGGTTACAAAGAACGACTACAGATTCCTCCATACTCTTGAGAACATGGGACCAGCTCCAGAGCCAAACCTTACAGTTCTTTACACAAAGAGACTTCCTGAGAACTTCAGAAAGTACACAGCAAAAATTTCTGTAGAGACAAGCTCAGTTCAGTATGAGAACGATGATGTTATGCGTCCAGTATGGGGCGATGACTATAGCATCTGCTGCTGTGTATCTGCTACACAGACTGGTAAGGAAATGCAGTTCTTCGGAGCTCGTGCAAACCTTGCAAAAGCACTTCTTTACGCTATCAACGGTGGTAAGGATGAGAAGTTTAAGGACAAGGTGACAGGAAAGCCTATGCAGGTTGCGCCTGAGTTCGCACCTATTACTTCAGATGTACTAGATTACGATGAAGTTATGAAAAAATATGATGTTACACTTGATTGGCTCGCTAGCCTCTATGTAAACATCCTTAACCTCATCCAGTACATGCATGATAAATATTATTATGAAGCAGCTGAGATGGCTCTCATCGATACAGATGTACGTCGTACATTCGCTACAGGTATCGCTGGTTTCTCACATGTAGTTGATTCACTTTCTGCTATCAAGTATGCAAAGGTTACAGCTATTCGTGATGAAGAAGGTATTACAACTGACTTTAAGATTGAGGGAGACTTCCCTAAGTATGGAAACGATGATGAGAGAGCTGACAAGATTGCAGTAGACCTCCTCAAACTCTTCATGGCAAAGATTAAGAAGAACGATACATACCGTGATTCTGAGCCTACTACATCTATCCTTACTATTACATCAAACGTAGTATACGGTAAGGCTACAGGTGCTCTTCCAGACGGAAGACCTGCATTCAAGCCATTTGCTCCTGGTGCTAACCCTGCTTATGGTGCTGAGCAGAATGGACTTCTTGCATCACTTAACTCAGTAGCTAAGCTTCCATATGAATATGCACTTGATGGTATTTCAAATACACAGACTATCAACCCAGGTGCACTCGGACATGACGATGACGAGAGAGCAGAGAAGCTCGTAACAGTTCTCGACGGATACTTTGCACAGGGTGCTCATCACCTCAATGTAAACGTATTCGGTGTTGAAAAGCTTAAAGATGCTATGGAACATCCAGAGAAACCTGAATACGCAAACTTTACAATCCGTGTTTCAGGATATGCTGTTAAGTTCATCGACCTTACACGTGAGCAGCAGCTTGATGTTATTTCAAGAACATGCCACGAGAGACTTGCATAATATGAATGGCTTTATACATTCAATCGAATCCTTCGGCTCAGTAGATGGGCCGGGGATTCGATTTGTTATATTCCTAAATGGTTGCAGGATGAGATGTCAGTATTGCCATAATCCGGATACATGGAAACCGAACTGTGGTGAAGAGATGAGCGCTGATGAACTCCTGGCTAAAGCTTTGCGTTATAAAACTTATTGGGGCAATGATGGCGGTATTACTGTAAGTGGAGGAGAAGCTCTGTTACAGATCGATTTCGTGCTGGAACTGTTTACAAAGGCAAAGGAACAGGGCGTAAATACCTGTCTCGATACCAGCGCAAATCCATTTTCCAGAGACCCGGAATATCTGGAGAAATTCGACAGACTGATGGCTGTCACAGACCTCGTGCTTCTCGATATCAAACATATCGATGACGAAAAACATAGAGCTTTGACGGGACAGACGAATGCAAATATTCTGGACTGTGCGAGATATCTCTCTGAAACAGGTAAGCCGGTATGGATACGTCATGTACTCGTACCAGGTATTACAGATGATGATACTTATCTCAAGCAGACTAGAGAATTTATAGATACACTTTCTAATGTCGACAGGGTAGATGTCCTGCCATATCACACTTTGGGTATCTTTAAGTGGGAAGAACTCGGAATCCCATATAAATTAGAAGGCGTAGAGCCTCCGACAGAAGACAGAGTGAAGAATGCCAAGGCAATCCTGGGCGCAAAGTGATTTTTTTACAGAAAAAAAGGGAGATCCTAAGCATGTGCTTAAGGTCTCCTTTTGTATTGTTAAAAAATCTCGTTATAGACATCTAAATTCGGGTGGTTTATAGTAGCACTGAAGAAGTTTTAAATATACACAGGAGGGAAAGATGCAGGAAGAGAAAGAAGTTACTACCGTAGAACTGGTAAAGATTCTCAAAGAGCGCGAAGAGATGTTTGACCATGGAAAGAATCGGGCAAAGCATGAAGGTGAAAAAATGGCCTGGATTCTATTCGGAGCTTTCCTCTATGCTTTTGGTCTCAATGTCTTCATTCAGCCTTTGAATTTCTATGCAGGTGGCTTTACCGGAGTAGCTCAGCTGATAACATACGGACTTGCAGTGGCCGGCATCAAATTATCACATATAGATCTCACAGGTATTCTGTATTATCTGTTAAATGTACCGGCGATTCTGATGGCTGTAAAAAGTATGAGAAAGAGATTTATCATAAGAACTATTATAGCGATTACTATGATGACTCTGCTCATGACTTTTATACCGATTCCGCATACTATAATATTTGATGATAAATTAGGTTCGGCTTTAGTGGGAGGTTTCCTGGTAGGTGTAGGAACAGGATTCATACTTCGAAGCGGAGCCTGTGATGGTGGTATCAACCTGGTTGGTATGATCATGTTGAACAAGAGTACAGGATCTACTATCGGAAGAATTTCAGCAGTGTTCAATGCAGTATTGTATTGCATATGTCTGTTCCTGTTTGATGCGCCGACAGTTATCTACTCTATGATTTACTCTCTCGTGGTTTCTTTTGCCTGCGACAGAATTCATACACAGACTATTGGTTCTCAGGCGATCATACTTACAAAGATCGATAATCCTCGTAAGATAGAGATAGAAATCATGGGTCGTATGGGTCGCGGAGTGACAAAGATAGATGCAAATGGTGCGTTTACAGGTGAGAATGTAACTATCCTGATGGTTTATCTCAGTAAGTTCGAAGTCTTAAGACTTCGTATGCTCGTAAAGAAGATTGATCCAAATGCATTTATAGCTGTAAATAATGGAATTCAGGTAGATGGATATTTCCTCAGAAAATTGACTTAAAACTTGATTGAAGAATTTAGATATGTCAGAATGAAGTTGTCGTGATAACGGCAACTTCTTTTTTATATAGAAGTTTTGGTTAGTTATAGAGACAGGAAAAAAGGAGAAAGATTATGAAGAAAGTAGAGTTAGAGGATATTCTGAAATATCAGTATCCTGAAAACATCGTAATGAACGATGGTGGTAGTGCTTTTGCTTATCATATTGCGACTGCAGATGAGGATAAGAATCGCTACAGAAGAAACGTATGGCTGTCAAAGGAAGGTCATGCACCTATTCAGCTCACATCTACTCTGGATGCGACTATAGAGTTCTGGGAAGATGATGAGACTGTTATTCTAAATAGAAAGACTCCTGAGGATGAGTTTGAAGGAGTTGAGCTTTATGCAATCAATATTAATGGTGGAGAGGCAAAGCTCTGGGCCAGATTCGCGCACCCTTATTCCGGATTTATTAAGGTTGCAGAGAATACATATGTAGCCAGAGGTGAGATGAATCTCTCTGATAGAAATGCATATCTCGATGACGATGAAGCTCGCGCAAAGAAAAAAGAAGAGAAGAAGAAAGCTCTTGAATCTGACTATGAAGTATGGGATGAAGTCCCTTACTGGATGAACGGCGCCGGAGTTATTAATGGTAAGAAAGACTCTCTCTTTCTATTAAAGAGAAATCCTGATAAGGAAGTGGGAGATAAAGATGCCTGGACTATTAAGCGTCTTACAGATGAAAACACAGATGTAGGATATGTAGATGAGTGTGATGGTGGAGTACTGTTTCTGACTGCGCCTATCACAAACAAGATTGATTTCTACAACAAGCTTTATAGATACGATGTAGAGGCTGATAAAATACTTCCTATCTATGAAGGCGAGAAGCTCGGTTTCGCTGGTGGGGCATACGTAGATGGAAAGGCATATGTTTTTTCATCAGATTATAGAACTTATGGAATTAATGAAAGTGCATATCTGTACGAGGTTGTTGATAATAAGCTGGTAAAAAATAATACCTATGTTCCTACACATTCCCTTCACAACAGTGTAGTAGGTGATGTGATGGTCGGTGGAGGCCGCGGCGAAAAAGTGGTTTCACAGAATGGGGAGGTTTACTTCTATACTATTTCTACGGTAGAAGACCACACAGCTCTCGTACGTATCAATCTGAAATCCGGGGTAAAGGAAACTTTAATCGATCTGCCGGGTTCTATCTATTTCTTTGATATGTCAGATGATGAAATCGTCCTCGCATATGGCGACAGTGAATCTCTTACAGAAATCTATAAGGTTCGTATTTCTGATTTGAAGCCGGTAAGTGTATCAGATCAGAGATTTGATAAGCCGGCTTCGGATAAGTCTCTGCTTACAAAGGTAACTGAACATAATGCGAGATTCCTAAAGGACGTATATGTAGCAAGGCCAAATCGTATAGATTATAAATCAGAAGGCTTGGAGCTTCACGGATGGGTGCTTATACCGGAGGATTATGATTCGGCGAAAAAATATCCTGCTGTCCTGGATGTACATGGTGGTCCGAGATGTGTATATTCCGAACTGTTCTTCCATGAGATGCAGTATTGGGTAGCCAAAGGCTTTATCGTAATGTATACGAATATAAAGGGTTCTGATGGACGTGGAGATGACTTCGCTGATATCAGAGGAGATTACGGCGGAACTGATTTTAAGAATCTCATGGATTTCGTAGATGCTGTATTAAGAGAGTATCCTGCTATCGATGAGAAGAAGATTTGCGAGACAGGTGGTTCATACGGTGGATTTATGACAAACTGGATCGTAACTCACACAGACAGATTCTGCTGTGCGGCCAGCCAGAGATCTATTTCAAACTGGTTGTCTATGACATATATCAGTGATATCGGTACTTATTTCGGACCTGATCAGTGTGGAATAGAATTCGATAACTGGTTTGGAAAGCTCGATGCAAAGACTCTGTGGAAACACAGCCCTCTCGCATATGTAGATGATGCAAAGACACCTACATTGTTCCTGCATAGTGATCAGGATTACAGATGTCCGCTGGCAGAAGGAATGCAGATGATGCAGGCTATGACTGTGAGAGATGTAGAGACACGTATGATAGTATTCCATGGTGAGAATCATGAACTTTCACGTTCCGGAAAACCTAAACACAGAATCCGTAGATTGAATGAAATCACAGAGTGGTTTGAGAAACATATCTAATTACAAAGTAAAATCGCTGTAGGACTTCCTACAGCGATTCTTTTTGGGCTAATCTGAGTATTAATTTCCTTTTGAAGTACTAAAGTAATACCAGCTCTACACCTTTTACAACTGATGCTACCTTAGATTTATTTGTCTTTTATTTCGGCTAAAGTTTCAAACTTCTTAAGGTTTTCGTCGTAATTTTCTGTATATTCATAATCCTTTGCCGGAAGGATAGCATTCAGTGCGATTCCGAAGATAGCTGCGAGTGCGAGTGCAGTAAGTGTTACTGAAGTAGAACCGATGTTGAATGTGAGACCTTCTGGGAAGCCGAGGCCTGTTACGAGGATTACGGCTGCGATGATTAGGTTTCTGGATTTAGTAAAGTCAACTTTGTTTTCGACTACGTTTCTAACACCGATAGCAGAAATCATACCGTAGAGGATGAAACTTATACCACCGATGATAGATGCTGGAAGTGAACCAATCAGGTCTGCAAACTTAGGTGAGAAGCTGAGTACGATAGCGTATACAGCAGCGAGTCGGATGACACGTGGGTCATGAACATGGCTGAGTTCGAGTACTCCGGTGTTTTCTCCGTATGTAGTATTTGCAGGTCCACCGATGAGACCGGCGAGTGCTGTTGCTAAACCATCACCAAAGAGTGTTCTGTGGAGACCTGGCTCTTCGATGAAGTTTTCGTCTACAGTAGCTGAGATCGATGAAATATCACCGATATGTTCCATCATAGTTGCGAGTGAGATAGGAGCCATAACGAGGATAGCAGTCAGATCGAATTTGCACAGAGCAAACGGCTGGAAGTGAATAGGTGCAGCCTGTGATACTGCAGTGAAATCGAGGAGAGCTGAACCGTCAGCAGCTGTCATACCGAGTTTATTAAAGATTAGAGCGCATACATATGAGATTACTACGCCCATTAGAATAGGAATAATCTTAAAGATTCCTTTGCCCCAGATGTTAAAGAAGATTACAACGCCGAGAGCGATGAGGGCGAGCGGCCAACATGTCTTTGCATTATTGATAGCAGAAGGGGCGAGTGATAGACCGATACAGATGATGATAGGTCCTGTTACAACCGGCGGGAGGTAGCGCATTACTTTTTTGACACCTACCAGTTTGATAAAGAAAGCGAGCAGGATATACATGAGACCTGCTACTACGATACCGCCGCATGCATAAGGAAGCTTGTCTGCCATAGACATTCCTTTATAGATACCGGTATTCAGACTGGCGATAGTTGCAAATCCACCGAGGAAGGCAAAAGAAGAGCCTAAAAAAGCAGGAACTTTACCTTTTGTAATCAAATGAAAAAGTAATGTTCCTGCTCCTGCTGAAAACAATGTTACCTGAATTGAAAGACCATGCCCTTTAAAATAAGAATTGACAATCATTGGTACCAGAATAGTAGCACCAAACATAGCAAACATATGCTGTAAGCCTAAGAGCATCATCTTAGGATAGCCCAGACTGCGGGCGTCTTTAATGTTAGTCGTTGTGTTCATAATTTCTCCTCTCTGAAAGAATTAATCATTTTTCTAACCAATTATTTTATCAGTATGTATTTATGGATTCAAGATGCAATTTTGTACAATTTTTAGGATTGACTTTAATATACGACTAAACTAAAATATCGTCTGAATTACAATTAAAAATAAATATATAGAAAAGAGGCATATGAAATGGATTTAGGATCAAATGTAACAGTGCTTGATCATCCGCTGATTCAGCACAAAATCTCTATGCTTAGAGACAAGAACACAGGTACTAATGAATTTAGAGCATTGGTTAGCGAAATCGCTATGTTAATGGGATTCGAAGCTCTTCGTGATCTTCCTACTAAGGAAGTAGAGATTGAGACACCTATTGAGAAATGTATGACTCCAGTTATCGCAGGAAAGAAGATGGCTGTAGTTCCTATTCTTCGTGCTGGTCTCGGAATGGTTGATGGTATTACAAGCCTGGTACCTACTGCAAAGATCGGACACATCGGTTTATACAGAGATCCTGAAACACATGAACCTCATGAATACTATTGCAAACTTCCTGCACCTATCGAGCAGAGAACTATTCTCGTAGTTGATCCTATGCTCGCTACAGGTGGATCAGGAAGCGATGCTATCAAGCTTATCAAAGAGCACGGCGGAAAGAAGATTAAGTTTATGTGCATCATCGCTGCACCAGAAGGTGTAAAGAAACTTGCAAGCGATCATCCTGATGTACAGATTTATGTAGGCCATCTCGATAGAGAACTTAATGGTGATGCTTACATCTGCCCAGGTTTGGGAGATGCTGGAGATCGTATCTTTGGTACAAAATAATATATATTTCTATATATAATGAAACACCGGTATTTATAATGTACTTGTTGTAAGTACCGGTGCTTCTATTGTTGTGGGAGATTATGACACATATGTTTAACTCAAAGAAGAATCTAGAGAAGAAACCGCTAAAGATAATCATCGTCGGATGCGGAAAAGTAGGACGTACTCTGGTAGAGAAACTTAATAATGAAGGAAATGACATAACAGTTATCGATCAGATTCCTGAACGTGTAGAGGAGATTACTAATCTATATGACGTAATGGGAATCGTAGGTAACGGGGCTTCTTATGCTATTCAGAAAGAAGCTGATATTGAAAATGCTGACTTGTTTATTGCGGTTACTGATTCAGATGAGTTGAATCTCCTATGCTGTACTGTAGCAAAACATGCAAATACTTCGACTATAGCCCGTGTACGTAAGCCGGATTATATCAACGAAGCAGGCTATCTGAAAGAGCAGTTGGGACTTCAGATGATTATAAATCCAGATATGGAATCTGCTACTGAGATTGCGAAGCTTTTTTACATACCATCTGCTTTGGAAATCAATTCATTTGCACATGGTCAGGCTGAGCTTATAAAGATCATCGTAGAGGAGAATGGACTTCTCGATGGAAAATCTCTGCAGGAGGTATTTGCTAACTGTAATAATGATGAAGAAAAAATTCTCGTAGTTGCAGTAGAACGTGGTGGAAATGTAACTATTCCAAACGGTGATTTTAGAATCTATGCCGGAGACAAGGTTACATTCGTACTTCCAAAGAGACATAGAAGAGCGTTCCTAAAGAGATTAAATATAAAGAGTGTCCAGTTAAAGACATGTATGATTATAGGTGGCGGAATCACATCTTACTATCTCGCAAACCAGTTGCTCCACATGGGACTTCAGGTCAAAATCATCGAATCGAATGCGGATAGATGTGATAAGCTTTCCAGATTACTTCCAAATGCTATCGTTATCAATGGCGATGGTACGGATGAAATCCTCCTTCGTGAGGAAGGCATCGATATTACAGATGGTTTCGTGTCATTGACAGGTATCGATGAACAGAACATATTCCTGACTATGCATGCGAAGAATGTTTCTAATGCAAAGGTTGTTACAAAGATTACCAGAGAGAACTTCAAGGGTCTGATTGATTCTATGGATTTGGGCTCTGTAATCCATCCTAGAACTATTACCAGTGAAGCTATCATCGCTTACGCCAGAGCAAAGAGAGCATCTCTGGATTTCAATAATATAGAAACTCTGTATCATATGTATGATTCAAGAGTAGAAGCTATCGAATTTAGAGTGGATTCACAGTCACGTGCGACGGATACACCACTTAAAGACCTCGATTTGAAAGATGGTTTGAATGTTGCGTTTATTAACAGAAACGGACATATTATCATTCCAAGTGGACTTGACGAAATTAAGGTTGGAGATAGTGTAATGATTGTTACTACTAATACAGGATTTACTACATTAGATGATATTCTTAATTAGGTAATTTGAATTATGAACATTAATATTATTCGTTATGTGTTAGGGCTGGTTCTAAAGATAGAAGCTGCGCTGCTTCTGCTTCCGGCAGTAGTAGGACTAATCTATCAGGAAGAAACCTTTAGTGTATATTTGATAGTCGCTGTAATCGCTTTCGTCTGCGGAGCGGCTATTTCATGGGCAAAACCAAAGAATACAGTTTTCTACTTAAAGGAAGGTTGTATAGCGACTGCTTTAAGCTGGATTCTCATGTCTTTGGTAGGAGCTGTTCCTTTTGTTATTACACAGGAAATACCTAGATTTGTGGATGCTTTTTTCGAAACAGTATCCGGTTTTACTACGACTGGAGCGAGTGTGCTCAGTGATGTAGAATCGCTGTCACATGCATCTCTATTTTGGAGAAGCTTCACACACTGGGTAGGTGGAATGGGAGTTTTGGTATTCCTGCTCGCAATCATGCCTCTTTCCGGTGGTTCAAATATAAATCTGATGAAGGCGGAATCACCGGGGCCTTCTGTAGGAAAGCTGGTTCCAAAGGTTCGTTCTTCAGCGACTATTCTGTATCAGATTTATTTCGGAATGACTCTGATAGAATTCATATTATTATTATGTTTCAAGATGCCGGTATTTGATGCGATGTGTCTCACATTTGGTACAGCTGGTACAGGTGGTTTTGGAATCAAAAATGACAGTATTGCAAGCTATGCAGCATCACAGCAGTGGATCATCGCAGTATTTATGATGCTGTTTGGTATTAATTTCAATTTCTATTATTTCAGTTTGAACAGAAAGCCTAGAAAGGCTTTTGAGATAGAAGAAATCAGATGGTATTTGTTTATCATTCTGGCTGCCACAGTAGGTATCTTTGCTCAGCTAGGTGGTACTGTTTCAGGGCTTGAGAGAAAGCTTAGAGTCGCTTTCTTCCAGGTCGCAACTATTATTACCACAACCGGTTATTCGACGGTTGATTTTGATCTTTGGAAACAAAATGCGAAGTTGATTCTGGTATTTCTGATGTTTATCGGAGCCTGCGCAGGTAGTACAGGTGGTGGATTTAAAGTATCCAGAATAGTAATAATAGCAAAAGCTTTCGTGAGAGAAGTAAAATCATATATTCATCCTAAATCTGTTCGACAGATTCGTGTGGACAAATCCCCACTTCCAGAAGGTGTGGTAAAGTCTACATTGGTATATTTATCTACATATATTTTAATCTTTACTGTTTCGCATTTTCTAATCAGTATAGATGGAAAAAGTTTTGAAACCAGCTTTACAGCTGTAACGGCTACATTTAATAATATCGGACCGGGTCTCGCTGGAGTCGGACCTGTAAAGAATTATGCCGGATTCAGTGATTTTTCAAAGATTGTTCTTTCATTTGATATGCTGGCAGGACGTTTGGAGCTCTTCCCAATGTTATTGCTCTTTACACCAGCTGTCTGGAAGAATACACATAGACAAAGTAAACATGACCTCGTATCACTATTCTAATGTGGTACGAGGCCATGTTTTTATATAAAAAATCCTAAATTAGGATATCCACGTGGTTCTTTATTGTATTTGGAATACGATCGAGTTCACGCAGGAATTTGGAGTTCTTTCCAAACATTTCTTCGAAAGGTTTGGTCGTTTCGATTTTCGAGCTGGAACTCTTCTTTAAATATCCGTCTTTATCGATTGTGATTCCGACATCTTCAAGTTCAGATTTATATTTTTTCGCCAAAGCTTTCATAGAAGCGGCGGCTTTTTTTATATTTGGATCATTGCTCTTTCGACTGGATTCGTAAGTGTTGTTAAAAGTATCCAGAAATGCTTTCAACTTTGTAGAATAGGTCTTTGCCTTTCCGGATGTCTCAGTCGGATCCTTCTTATCATCATATTTAGAGAGTCGGAGACTCTTTATCGTATTCTTTAGAGCATAGGAATCTGCACGTGTGAGGGCGACGTTAGTAGCCCCTTCTCGATCGTTCTTCGAAATCAGGTTCCTGTAGCTTCCATATGCAACCCTGAGGGCAGAATTCGACGTGATAGTGAATGACATAGTATCTCCTTTTTTAATCCTATGTATTATATCGGTAATAAAAGGCATAATTTGAAGAGATATTTTGTGTATTTTTTTAGAGGGAAATGCCATTTGGCATATTGATATTTTCCTGAACCTAACCTATAATCGTGAAAGTGTTTATGAATTCAGTATTTACGGATTGATAAGGAGTATTTAATGAATCAGGAAAAAGTCATCGTTATAGATTTCGGCGGGCAGTATAATCAGTTGGTTGCCAGACGCGTTCGTGAATGTAATGTGTATTGCGAAATCTATTCATACAAGACTGATTTGAATGTGATAAAGGAGATGAATCCGAAGGGAATCATCCTGACTGGCGGTCCTAGCAGCTGTTATGAAGAAGGAGCGGCTACTTGTGACGAGGAACTTTTTAAACTGGGTGTCCCGGTTTTAGGACTGTGCTATGGCGCACAGCTTATGAATCATGTCCTCGGTGGAGTTGTAGAGAAGGCTCCTGTCCGTGAATACGGAAAAACAAAGTGTTTTGTGGATAACAAGTCCAAGCTGTTTGAAAACGTTTCGAGACAGACAGTGGTTTGGATGAGTCATTTCGACTACATAAAGGAAGCAGCGCCTGGATTTAGAGTATCTGCTTATACTGCGGACTGTCCTGTTGCTGCCTGTGAAAATGTAGAACGTAATCTCTATGCTATTCAGTTCCATCCTGAAGTTCTGCATACAGTAGAAGGAAAACAGATTCTCGAGAACTTCGTACTCGATATTTGTGGTTGTCAGGGAACATGGAAGATGGATAGTTTCGTAGAACATACTATTCAGGAAATCCGTGAGAAGGTAGGGTCTGGAAAAGTTCTGCTCGCGCTTTCCGGAGGTGTCGATTCCTCTGTAGCAGCCGGATTGCTTTCCAGAGCTATCGGAAAACAGCTTACATGTGTATTCGTAGATCACGGTCTTCTTAGAAAAAATGAAGGCGACGAAGTAGAGGCGGTATTTGGTGAGCAGGGTCAGTTCGATCTAAATTTCGTCAGAGTAAATGCTGCACAGCGTTATTATGACAAACTCGCTGGCGTAGAAGAGCCTGAACATAAGAGAAAGATCATCGGAGAGGAATTTATCCGTGTCTTTGAAGAAGAGGCGAAAAAAATAGGTGCTGTTGATTTCCTCGCACAGGGAACTATCTATCCTGATGTAGTAGAATCAGGATTGGGTGGAGAATCAGCGGTGATTAAATCTCATCATAACGTAGGAGGTCTTCCTGATTTCATAGATTTCAAGGAAATCATAGAACCTCTTCGAAACCTCTTTAAAGACGAGGTTAGACAGGCTGGATTAGAGCTTGGAATTCCGAAATCTCTGGTATTCCGTCAGCCTTTCCCTGGACCGGGACTCGGTATTCGAATCATCGGTGAAGTAACTGCTGAGAAAGTAGCTATCGTTCAGGATGCAGATGCGATTTATCGTGAAGAAATCGCTAATGAATTAAAGATATACGAAGAAACTCACGGAGGAAAGGTAGCTCCATGGAAGCCTGACCAGTATTTTGCAGCACTCACAAATATGCGTTCAGTCGGTGTTATGGGTGATGAACGTACTTATGATTACGCTGTAGCTCTTCGCGCAGTTAAAACGATAGATTTCATGACAGCTGAATCTGCAGAAATACCATTTGCAGTCCTCCAGACAGTCATGAGCCGAATCATCAATGAGGTAAAAGGAGTCAATCGAGTATTCTACGATTTAACAAGTAAACCACCTGGAACGATTGAGATGGAGTAGACCTGAAGTGGTTTAGAGGTTGGTATAACAAATCAAGTATTTTCA